>QWCV01000335.1_pt1 | contig 58442 bp, 68 predicted proteins | sample 1972621 | NCBI WGS metagenome assembly QWCV01 (sample SAMN09866699, study PRJNA288562) | Human gut metagenome isolate pre2_stool, whole genome shotgun sequencing... | isolation source: gut | host: Homo sapiens | place: USA: California | reverse complement strand
GTAGGCCGCCAGCTCTTCCCTTGTCACGTCCAGCAGTGGCCGGCAAATGCCGTTTTGCTGGTAGGCCATGCCGGTAAGGCCCGCCACGCCGGTGCCCCGGATCAGGTTGAAAAGAATGGTCTCCGCGTTGTCATCGGCGTGGTGGGCTGTGTAGATTTTGATATACTGCCCCAGCTTCTCCGCCTCTTGGCGAAGAAAATCGTACCGGAGCCTCCGGGCCGCCTCCTCCAGAGAGAGGCCCTCCCGCTCCATAAGGCCCCGGACATCCCCGGAGCTGGAGACGAAGGCGATGTCATGGGCGGCACACCAGTCCCGGACGAAGGTCTCGTCCCGGTCGGCTTCCGCGCCCCGCAGTCGGTGGTTGAAGTGGGCAGCCACTACCCGGCCGTCCCGCTTCCGGCACCATCGGTCCAGCAGGTCCAGCAGGCACATGGAGTCCAGCCCGCCGGACACGGCACATAGGGCCGGACGCCCCCGACCGGGCAGCACCCACCGGGGACAGCGGGACAGCAGTTCCTCCATGTCCGTACCTCACCTCTCCCAAAACAGACCTCAGTCCTCGTCGTACCTCGTATCCAAGGTCGAGAACTGGGTGTATTCCGGCATCCACCGCAGCTCCTCCCCCGGCACGTCTGAACGCGCCGGGGGACCCCGGCGGCCACTGACCGGGGGCAGACAAAGTCCGCCCCCTGCAAGGTTTTGGCCCCGCCAAAACACTTGACGCACGTCCGTGCGGCTTTGCAAAGCAGAGCACAGACCTCAGTCCTCGTCGTACCTCGTATCCAAGGTCGAGAACTGGGTGTATTCCGGCATCCACCGCAGCTCTACTTTGCCGGTCTCACCGTGGCGGTTTTTCGCCACAATGCACTCAGCAATGTTGTGCTTCTCCGAATCCTCATTATAATAGTCATCCCGGTACAGGAACAGCACGATGTCTGCGTCCTGCTCGATAGCGCCAGACTCCCGCAGGTCCGACAGCATGGGCCGCTTGTCGTCCCGCTTCTCACTGGCGCGGGACAGCTGGCTCAGGCAGATCACCGGCACGTTCAGCTCCTTGGCCATGATCTTCAGCATCCGGGAGATGTCGGACACCACCTGCTGGCGGTTCTCCCCCGCGTAGCCCTTGCCGCCGGCAGAGGTCATCAATTGCAGGTAGTCGATCACCACCAGGCCCAGATCATCCAGCCGGCGGCACTTGGCGTTCATGTCCGCCACGGACAGCATGGGATTGTCGTCGATCCGGATATCCACCTTATTCAGGATGGTGGCGGCCCCGGCGATCTTCTCCCAGTCGGTCTCCCGCAGGGCGCCGGTCTTGAGGCGGTTGTTCTCCACCAATGCCTCGGAGGCCAGCAAACGGGTGGCCAACTGTTCCCGGCTCATCTCCAGGGAGAAGACGGCCACTGTCTTGTGGACGGCCTTGGCCACGTTCAGGGCCACGTTCAGCGCAAAGGAGGTCTTGCCCATGCCGGGCCGGGCGGCCAGCAGGATCAGGTCCGATTTGTTCAGGCCCGTGATCTTCTGGTCCACCGCGGACATGCCCGTGGAGAGCCCCGGCAGGTGATTCTCGCTCTCGCTCATCTCTCCCAGCCGGTCCAGCACCTCCGGCAGCACCTGCCGCAGGGGCACCATGTCCTGGGCGCTCTGTCCCCGGCGGACGGCGTAAACCTTCTGCTCCGCCGCCTCCAGAATTTCGGAGGCCTCGCCCACGCCCTCCTGCACCATGGCGGTGATCTCGGCGGCGGCCTGGGCCACGCCCCGCAGCAACGCCTTGTCCCGGACGATGGCCGCGTACTCCATCACGTTGGCGCTGGTGGGGGTGATCTCCATCAGCTGGGCCAGATAGGAACGGGTGGTGTTCTCGTCGTAGGTGCCCGCCTTCTGCATCTCCTCACAGACGGTAATGCCGTCGATGGGCTTGGCATAGGTGAACATGGAGTAGATGGTCTCAAAAATCTCCCGGTTCTGCCGGAGGTAAAAATCTGACGGCCGGAGCTTGTCCATCACATCCTTGACGCAGTCCGCGTCGATGAGCATGGAGCCCAGGACGGCTTGCTCCCCCTCCAGAGAGTGGGGCATCTGCCGCAGGAGAAGGTCTTCGTTTGCCATCTTACTGTCACCTCGCTGTGAATAGGAGTCCACCTGTTTGGGTTAGGAAAGCGCGAAGGGCCATTGTACCAGAGCGCGCCAAGCGCCTTTTCTCTTCCACCGGGCGCGGCGCACTCTCTTTTTGGCACAGCCAAAAAAGAGAGCGGGGGCGCACCCCTGCGGGCGCAGGAGCCCCCGAGACTGCCGCAATGGCGGCCCATTCCTCTCCCCCAGAGTGTGCCCCCAAACAGAGGAACTCCCTTTATTTTTCCTCAAACACGGAGACGTACACCGTCCCGTTGACCTCAAACCCCAGCTTGGCCTTCACCTGATAGGATCCGAACGCCTTGATGGGCTCGTCCAGCACCAGCTTCTGCTTGGGGATGTCGATGCCGAACTGCTGCCTAAGCCCGTCGGAGATCTCCTTGGTGGTGACGGCGCCGAACAGCCGCCCGCCGTTGCCGGCCTTGGCGGTGAGCTTCACCATGCACTCCTTCAGCTTCTCGGCGGTGGCCTCCGCCTCCGCCTTCTGCCGGGCCTCCTCAGCCTTGCGGGCCTTCTCCTTCAGGTTCATGGTGTTGATGGCGTCCGCCGTGGCGGCGATGGCCAGCTTCCGGGGCAGGAGGAAGTTCCGGGCATAGCCCTCGGACACCTCCACCATCTGGCCCTTTTTTCCCTGGCCCTTCACATCCTGCTGTAAAATCACTTTCATGATAACGTCTCCTTTTAGTCGTTCTGTTTCTGAATTTGTTCCTCCAGCTGCCGGGTCCGTTTTTCCAGCGCCTCCAGCCGGTCATTCTGATGAACCAGAATGCACACCAGCACCGCCAGAACTAGGGCGATGGACGCGCCTGCCAAATACCAGCGCCGGCTGAAATCAAAGAGCTGGTATCCTCCGAAAAAGATGAATGCCTCCACCAGCGCCAAGCAGATGCCAAATGTGGAAAGAAACCGCTTCATGGCCGCGCTCCCCCTCACTTTTCAAAATACGCGTCGATGGCCTCCAGCAGACGACTCTTCACCGTCTCCACATCTGTGTTCTCCACACGGCCGCCGGCAGTGGTGGAGTTGCCGCCGCCGCCCAGGGCCTCCAGGATCACCTGGACGTTCACCTCTCCCAGAGAACGGGCGGACATCTGCACGTTCTCCCCACTGGGGAATACCACAAAGGACGCCTTCACGCCCTTGAGGCTCAGCAGCTCGTCCGCCGCCTGGGCCGCCGTCACCCGGTCCACGCCCTCCTGGTCGATGGCCGCCACGGCGATGTCCTCCCGGTACAGCTCCGCCCGGCGGATGATGTCGTAGCGGGACACCATCTCGCTCAGATCGCTCTGGAACAACCGCTGGACGTCGGTGGTGTCGGCCCCCGCCCGGCGGAGGAAGGCCGCCGCCTCAAAAGTCCGGCCGCCGGTGCGCAGGGTGAAGTGCTTCGTGTCCAGCACGATGCCGGCCAGCAGCGCCTCCGCCTCCTCCCGCAGCAGATCGGCGGGCTCCACCAGATACTGCAAGAGCTCCGTCACCAGCTCACTGGCGGAGGAGGCATAGGGTTCGTGGAAGCTGAAGGCAGCGTTTTCGATGTAGCTGGCCGCCCGGCGGTGGTGGTCGATCACCGCCACCCGGTTGCTGGACTCCAGCAGCTGGGGGCTCTCCACCATGTCGGGGCGGTTGGTGTCCACCACAATGACCAGAGCGCCCGGCCTCATTTTCAAAAATGCCTCCGCCCCGGAGGTGAACGCCCCCGCATACTCCGGCAACGCCTGGAGCTTGGCCAAAACCGCTCCGGCGGCGTTGTGCTCCAGATCAATGACCATCTGGGCCCGCTTGCCGTGCTTGCGGGCAATGCAGTAGAGCCCCGCCTCGGCGCCTACGGCATCCATGTCCGCAAAGCTGTGGCCCATGATATAGATCTCGGACGCGTCGGCCATCAGCTCGTTCAGGGCGCTGGCCATGACCCGGGACTTCACCTTGGTGCGCTTTTCCGTGGACTTGCTGCGGCCGCCGTAGAACTGGAAGTCCACCTTTCCCCGGACCACCGCCTGGTCTCCGCCCCGGCTGAGGGCCATCTCCAGGCTGAGACGGGCGTTGCGGTACAGCTCCGCCATAGCGTCGGCATCCTTGCCAATGCCGATGGAGAGGGTAGGGCACACATCCCCCACCTTGATCTCCCGAATGGCATCCAGGATGGAGAACTTCTCCTCCACAAAGTGGTCGTAGTGGCATTCCTCAAAGATGAAGAGGTAGTGGTCCCGCTCCGTCTTCAGCAGCAGGCCGTCGGCGCAGGCGGCCCAGTTGTTCAGCTTCTCGTCGATCTGGGCCAGCACGGCGCTGCGCTGGGTATCGGCACATGCCTTCATCAGGTCCTCGTAGTTGTCTACCATCAAAATGGCCAGCACCGGCCGGGTGGCGGTGTACTGCTCCCGCAGGTCGTCGGCCTCTGTGGTATCCACCCAGTAGGTAGTGGCCACCAGGTTCTGCTCGGCCCCCCGGCCCTTGGCCCGCACCAGGCTGCCGTACACCCGGAACCGCCGGCTGTTCATCACCACCCGGTCCGGGCACTCCTGCTTTCCCTCCAGCATCCACTGAACGGGGAAATCCGGTACTGCATCCTCCACCTTCATCTCGAACAGGTGCTCCCGCACGCCGGCCAGCTGCAGGAAGTTCTCATTGCTCCAGATCACCTCGCCGGTGTCCGGTCGGAACACCATGATGGGCAGCGGAGAGTTGATGAGGGTGGATTTGCTGGCGGTATCCACGCTGCCGGTGACATTATCAATGTACTGGAGGATGTTTTGCCGCCGCTTCTGGTTACGGTTGGTGAAATAGGCATACAGGCCCACGGTGCAGGCGATCTCCACCAGTCCCAGAGGCAGGCTCACCGTGGCGGTGGCCGCCGCGAAGACGATCATGCAGAGGAAGTAGAGCTTGAGATTGGGCTCCAGCAGGCGGGAGAGCTTCTTGTTGTTCATCTCGATCAGGTCTCCTTTTGAAAGGGACGCATACATACCCATATTGGAGAATAGTATAGCAGTTTTTCCCACAAGAAGCAACTGTTAAAACAGGCCCGGGCTGATCCGGCCCGAGCCTGTTTTGATGGTCCTCAGGATGCCGCCGCGGCCGTCCGGCGGCCGTTGGCGCGCAGAAGCAGCAGGTTCAGCCCCAGTGCCGCCAGGGCGAACATTGCCGCCGGCAGGCCCAGGGGGCGGAATCCCCACCCCTCCTGCACGGCGCTGCCGATGAAGGAGCCGATAGCAATGCCGAAGTTGTAGGATACCGGCTGCACGGAGGCGCACAGGCTGGAAGCGAAGGGGTAATCCTGCTCTGCCAGGGACAGCGCGTGCATCTGGGCCGGGGTGTTCAGCAGGTACATGAGCAGCCCCATGGCAAAGACCCCCGCAAGGCCCGCCCACCGGTTTCCCAGCAGCAGCGGCAGCAGGGCAAACAGCACCGCCTGGGCGGCGAAGGCCATGGGCAGGGTCCGGAGGCCGCCCCGCTCCCCCAGCCGGCCGGAGAGGAGATTGCTGGTGGCGCTGCACGCTCCCATCACCAGCAGCAGCGGGCTCACCGCCCCCGCTGGAAGCCCCAGTGTCTCCGTCAGGATCGGCGAGAGATAGGTGTACACGATATAGGTGGCGGAGGCGCTGCACAGGATCATCCCCACACACAGGGAGCATCGGGGGTCCCATAGGATGGAAAAGGACTTCAGAAGCCCGCTGTCCGCCTGTGCCGGCACCGCGGGCAGGGAGCGCAGCAGCAGCGGCAGCAGCGCTGCGCCCATAGCCAGGATCACGGCGAAGGTCCACCGCCAGCCCAGGATCTGGCACACGGCAGTGCCCAGGGGCACTCCCAGCACCGCTGCCACGGAAAAGCCGCCGTATACCAGCGAGATGGCCCGGGCGGTCTGCTCCGGGGCGGCGACCTCCTTGGCATAGAGCATGGCCACCGCCGTCAGCGTACCGGACACCAGCGCCGCCACTACCCGGGTGGCATACAGCACCGCCACATTAGGAGCGGCAAAGCTTGCCGCGCTGGTGAGGAGGAACACCCCCATCAGCACCGCCAGCAGCTTCCGGCGGGAGATTCCGCCGGTAGCTGCAGTGATCACAGGCGTCCCCACCGCGTAGCAGGCGGCGAACACCGATACCAGCTTTCCCACTGCCGCCAGAGAGGTGTTCAGCCCCTCCGCGATCTCCGGCAGAATGCCCACAATCACAAATTCGCAGGTCCCCAGCACAAATCCCAGGGCCGCCAGCAGCAGTACCGCCCCAGGCAGCGGCTTTTTCGTCTGTTCCATAACACGGTTCTCCTTCTGTTTGCGTACACAGCTTTTCCCAAAAACAGCTTCCCCCAGAGTCGGCCTCCGCGGGAAGCCGGCGCCGGAGAAAGTCTTTCAGCAGTTCTCCGCCGTGAGGATGGGGCTCTCCGGATAGAAACAGTCCCGCTCCGGCGTCCGGTGCTCCACCACCGCATCAAACAGCAGCGACAGGGCCTTGCGGCTCTGGTAGGTCAGGTTCTGGTCAATGATGAAGTCCAGCAGTCCCTCCCGCAGGAAGGTCCGCGTCTCCGGGCTGTTGTCGTGGGCCAGAACCCGCACCTGTCCCATCCGGCCGGCCCCGCGCAGGGCTTCCATGCACGCAGGCACGGAGCGGTTGGCCATGTAGATATACTTCAGGTCCGGCTCTTCCGCCAAAGCGGCGGTCACCGCTGCCAGTGTCTCATCATAGTTGTCGTGGGTTTCTGCCACCCGGCAGTCCTCCTGCCGGAGCCCCCGCTCCGCAAGCCGCTCCAGAAAGCCGTCTGCCCGGCCCTTGTGTCCGGCGTAGCCGTGGTCGGCGTACACCAGCAGGATCCGGTCTCCGGGCCTGAGGAACTTGGCGGCGATGTCCCCGGCCACCCGGCCGGCGTGGTGGGCGTCCTCTCCCACGTAGCACAGCCGCCGGGCGCCTGCAATGTCGGAGTTGAAGGTCACCACCGGCATCCGCCGCTCCGCCAGGAGCTCCAGCTTTTGGCGCACCTGGGGGCAATCCGCGGCGCACAGGGCAATCCCCTGGACCTCCTCCGCCAGCGTGTCCAGCAGGTGCAGGCAGTCCTCCATCCGCCCCTGGCGGTACGGGTGGATGGTGACGCTCACATTGTAGTCCTGACGGTCCTGCCGGAACTTCGCCACGCCAGCGGCCATGGCCTCGCCCACATAGCTCTCCCATGTGGGCTGGATGATAGCGAAATGCCGGGCCATGCCGCTGGTGGCCAGGGCGCTGGCCACCCGGTTTGGCTGGTAATCCAGCTCCTCCATCACCTCCAGCACCCGCCGCCGGACCTCCTCCTTCACATACGGCCGGTCGTGGAGCACCCGGTCCACCGTGCCGATGGAGACGCCCGCCCGTTCTGCGATCATCTTGATCGTTGCCCGCATGTCCCTTCACTCCCTTTCTCCGGCCCTTCCGCCGGTCATCTTGGTTTTCTTGAAAAAAATGTATACAAAACGCTTGACCTGTGCTATACTAGGGGCAGAATGGTGCGGCCTTCCGTGTCCGCCGGCGGCAGGCCGCCGGCTGTCGGAGCGCCGCGGGGCGTGCCTCTGCCTGGGCCGCGCCTTCGTTTCAGTATAACAAAGTGCGCGTCGAGAAGCAACTGCTTTTCCGCCCTTTTTTACACAGTTCCACAGTATTTCACTGGTGCGGAGCGCCGCTCCGCCTCAGTCAAATAAACCCCCATACGGTTTCAACGGAATGACGTGACCGAACCCCTGCCGGCGAAACGGGGCCGCGCAGGCTACGGGCGTCTCTTGTTTGCGTGCGCTCATTTTGCGCCATTTCCGCTGTTATGGGGGTATTTTACATATTTTTTCAAAGGAGTATCATCGATCTATGGCAGAAAAATTGAAAATCATCCCCCTGGGCGGTCTCAATGAGATCGGCAAGAACATGACCGCCTATGAGTACGGCGGCGAGATCATCGTGGTGGACTGCGGCATGGCTTTCCCCGGGGACGACATGTACGGCATCGACCTCATCATTCCCGACGTCAGCTACCTCATCAAGAACCGGGCCCGCATCCGGGGTCTGTTCATCACCCACGGGCACGAGGATCACGTGGGCGCCATTCCCTATGTGCTCAAGCAGTTGAACATGCCCATCTACTGCACCCGGTTCACCGCGGGGCTCATCAAGCTGAAGCTGGAGGAGCATGGGCTGGTGAAAAGCACCAAGCTCATCACGGTGGAGCCGGGCAAGAGCGTCCGGGCCGGCAAGTTCACTGTGGAGTTCATCCATGTGAACCACTCCATCGCCGACTCCGTGGCCTTTGCCATCCACACCCACATGGGCACCATCGTCCACACCGGCGACTTCAAGATCGACTCCACCCCCATCGACGGGGAGGTCATCGACCTTGCCCGCTTCGGCGAGCTGGGGAAGGAGGGCGTCCTGGCGCTGCTGGCGGACTCCACCAATGTGGAGCGTCCGGGCTTCACCCCCTCCGAAAAGACGGTGGGCGCCACCTTCAAGCGCCAGTTCCAGGGATGCGAGGACCGGATCATCGTCACCACCTTCGCCTCCAACGTCCACCGAATCCAGCAGGTGCTGGATGCCGCCGCGGCCTTCGGCCGGAAGGTGGCCGTCACGGGCCGGTCCATGGAAAATATCATGAAGGTCTCCACAGAGCTGGGCTATATGAAGGTGCCCAAGAACACCCTGGTGGACATCAACCGGATCAAGGGCCTGCCCAAGAACAAGCAGGTCATCGTCACCACCGGTTCCCAGGGCGAGGAGATGAGCGCCTTGTACCGCATGGCCTTCTCTCAGCACAAGCAGGTGGAGATCGGCGCCGGGGACAAGGTCATCATCTCCGCCAGCGCCATCCCCGGCAACGAGGTGACGGTGTCCCGGGTCATCAACGAGCTGTTCCGCAAGGGCGTCAAGGTGGTCTATGATCGGGCCGACATGCTTCACGTGTCCGGCCACGCCTGCCAGGAGGAGCTGAAGATCATCCACGCCCTGACGAAGCCCCGGTTCTTCATCCCCCTCCACGGCGAGCAGCGGATGCTCCAGATCCACTCCCAGCTGGCCCAGGACATGGGCATGGACCGCAACCATATCGCCATTGCCGACAACGGCTCCGTCATCGAGATCACGGCCAAGACCATTAAGTTGGGCGGCACCGTTCCCTCCGGTGAGGTATATGTGGACGGCTCCGGCGTGGGCGACGTGGGCGCCGTGGTCATGCGGGACCGCAAGCGCCTGGCAGAAGACGGCATGGTGGTGGTGGTCCTGCCCATCTCCGCCCATGACGGCAACCTCCTCAGCGAGCCGGAGATCATCACCCGGGGCTTCATCTACGTGAAGGAGTCCGGGGACTTGATGAAGGAACTGCAGAGCGTGGCCCGGGACGCGGCGGAGAACGTCTCCCGCAAGCGGGGCCGGGATGACGGGGAACTGAAGGGTTCCGTCAAGTCCGCCGTCAGCAGCTACCTGTTCAAAACCACCAAGCGCAATCCCATGGTTATCCCCGTGGTCACCAGACTGTGACATACCAGATAACGGGTGTGCAGATAAGAGAGCCGCAGGGAAAGCGGCATCTCTTATCTGTTCGCTCTGATTCTTGATTTTCAGGGAGGTCTACATAACAATGGCACTGCAAGCCGCATTTCTCTTTCTTATCGGCGATGCCGATGAGACCACCCGCACCGTGGTATCCACCCCTAGCATCCATTTGAACGTGGTGGGCTGCAAGACCTACGCTGAGGCGGAGGCTGCCGCGAAGGAGCTGGCCGCCGGAGGCGTCACCGCTATGGAGCTGTGCGCCGGCTTCGGCAACGAGGGCATCGCCCGCATCCAGCGGGCCGTGGGTCCCGACGTGGCCGTGGGCGCGGTGAAGTTCGACTTCCACCCCGGCCTGGGCTTCAAGAGCGGCGATGCCCTGTTCGGCTGAGACGCATGAAAGCGGAAGGACTTTCGTCCTTCCGCTTTTTCTTTTTCCCGCACGGTCCGCAGGGAATGCAGAACTGCGGCACGCCGCGTCCTGGCACCGGCAGAACCGGACAGTCTCATCCGCCGCCCGGCGGGTCCCGCCAGCTCATGCCCCATCTGCGGCGCGCCGGTACTTCTCCACCATCGTCCCATACTCCGGCATCTCCCGGAGGAAGGCGCAGTCCGGGTCCGCCTCTACCTGGTCCAGAAGGGGCTCCAGCAGCACCGACTGGGCCTCTCCGGCGGCCTCCTTGGTGGCCAGATGCCGGTACAGGGGCGAGGCGCTCAGATCCCAAGGCACTGTCAGGCTATGCAGCAGCCGGTCCAGCAGGTCCAGCGCCGCCGGGCCGTCCTGCTCCGCCGCCGCCAGCTGGAAGGGGGCGGACAGCACTGCGTAATCGCTCAGGTCCAGGGCCTCTCCCGCCCGCCGGGCGGCGTCGCAAAAGCCCTGGGCCCGCTGCCGGTCTCCCTCTGCCTGGGCCATCTCGATCAGGGACAGCAGCGTGGTCTGGATGCCGTGGGCCCGGTCGAACAGCTCCCGCTCCAGCAGGGTCCAGGCCTCCTCGGTCCGCCCCTGCTTCCGCCGCAGGGCGGACAGCAGTTCCCGCTTGTCCCGGTGGGTGTTGGAGATCTGGTCCAACAGCGCCTCCGCCCGGTCCAGATCCCCCCGGGCGATGCAGCGGCTCGCCACGGTATAGGTCGCCCACTCCCGGATTTTGGGGTCCGCGCTCTGGGCGGCCTGCTCGTACAGGCCCGCGACAAAGTCCTCCCGGCCGGGCCGGGCTGTCTCATCGGTGCCGGGAAACAGGGTCAGAAGCCCCTCCAGCAGCCCCGCAGCGCTGTATGCCAGCGCGTCGCTGTTGGGGAACTGGCGCAGCTTCTCCTCTGCCAGGGAAAAGGCCGCGCCGCACCCATCGGTCCGGGACACCTCGTACAGCCGGTTCAAAAACTCCGCGATCTCCGTCTCCGTCAAGTCCTCCTGAAAGGACAACAGTGTGTTCAGGTCCACCCGCAGCGTCCGGGCCAGCACCGGCAGCAGGGTGATGTCCGGGTAGGAGTTTCCCCTTTCCCATTTGTTCACCGCCGGGGCTGATACCCCCAGCTTCCCCGCCAGCTGCTCCTGTGTCAGCCCCAGTGCCGTCCGCCGGGTGCGGATAATCTCGTGGATCTGCATGGCAAAGCCCCCTCTTGTGATCTGTCCCCAGAATACCATCTCCGGCGGTGCGCTGCAATCGACAGGTGTTCAATTTTTCTGACGATCTTTTAACCGGCGGTTAATGGGTAAAAATCGCTGTAATCACTGTGCCCCAAACCGGGCTTCCGGGGCGCGCCTCTCATTGGGCGAACCTCCCCGCGTAGACAGGGCAGAACTCCAGACCGCCGCGGGCAATTCAGCGGGACGCAGACTGCACCTGACCCTCCCGGCCGCAGCAGGTCCCGACCGAAGCCCTTACGGCGCGGGTCTGTATGGGATCATGGGAATACGCTCTTCCGGCACCGGCTCCCATCGTCCCGGCAATGGACATGAAGGACTGCGCCCTCTGCCCAATTTGCAAAATACAGGCGCACAGCTTTTGCTGTGCGCCTGTACTGCTTTTCCCTCACTCCCCCTTGGGGTCCTCTGTGTCGAACACCGTCTTGGCGCTGGCAGCGAGTCCTGCCAGCCCCTGGAGCTCACTGGGAATGATGATCTTGGTGGCCTTGCCGTCCGCCACCTTCTGCATGGCTTCCAGAGCCTTCAGCTTCACCACCTGGTCATTGGGGGCGGCGGCATTCAGCAGCTTCAGGGAGTCCGCCAGGGCGGTCTGCACCTGCATGATGGCCTGGGCCTCCGCCTCGGCGGCCATGATGCGGGCCTCCTTCTCGCCCTCGGCCTTCAGGATGGCGGCCTGCTTGGCGGCATCCGCCTTGAGAATCAGGGACTGCTTCTCGCCCTCCGCTACCAGGATCTGGGACTGCTTCTGCCCCTCCGCCTGGAGGATGGACTCCCGGCGCTCCCGCTCCGCCTTCATCTGCTTCTCCATGGCGTTCTGGATCTCCTTGGGCGGGATAATGTTTTTCAGCTCCACCCGGTTGACCTTGATGCCCCAGGGGTCCGTGGCCTCGTCCAGAATGGCGCGCATCTTGGCGTTGATGGTGTCCCGGCTTGTCAGGGACTGGTCCAGTTCCATCTCGCCGATGATGTTCCGCAGGGTGGTGGCGGTCAGGTTCTCAATGGCGTTCATGGGCCGTTCCACGCCGTAGGTATACAGCTTCGGGTCCGTGATCTGGAAGTAGATCACCGTATCGATCTGCATGGTGACATTGTCCTTGGTGATGACGGGCTGGGGCGCGAAATCCGCCACCTGCTCCTTCAGGGACACCTTCTTGGCCACCCGCTCCACAAAGGGCACCTTCAGGTGCAGTCCCACGCCCCACACGGTCCGGAACGCTCCCAGCCGCTCCACCACATAGGCCTTGGACTGCTGGACGATGACGATGTTCCCGATCAGCAGGATCAGGATCAGCACCACCAGGATCAACAGCGGAACCCACTTGAGCACATCCATCATATTCACACAACCTCCTCTTTTTTATCAGGCGCTTTCTGCGCCGCTTCCACAATGAGCTTCACACCCTCCATCCGCCGGATCTCCACCCGGCTGCCCGCCGGGAGCACCGATCCGTCGGCGCTGCGGGCGGTCCAGGTCTTGCCGTCCACATAGACGGCGCCGGAGGCGCTGTCGTTGTCGATGGTCTCCGTGACTCTGGCGGTGCGGCCCAGCACCCGGTCCGCGTTGGTAGGCACAGCCCGCCCGGCGGAGAGCTTTTTCACCAGGGGCCGGGTGGCCGCCAGGGCCGCCGCCGACACCGCCAGGAACAGCACCAGCTGGATCAGGAGCCCCGCCCCCGCCATGGCGGCGATCAGACCCGCCACGGCGCCGGGCACAAACCAGATGGAGACCAGCCCGGCGGTCACCGCCTCCACCACGCCAAAGACCACGATGGCCGCAATCCACAATGCCGTCATTTCGCTGTCTCCGCCTCCTTTCAAATACAGCATACACAGGGCCACCAGGGCAGTCACTGCCGCCAGCCCCCCCACTCCGGCCCATTTGTTGGCCGGGGACAGGTTGCTCACAAAATCTCCCAGCGCCGTTTTCAGTGTCCGGGACTCCATCCGCTCCGGCGCCGCCGGCGTCTCTTGGCCGCCCAGGGGGACCTCCTCGCAGAACAGGTCATTCATGGTGACGCCGTAGCGGTTGCAGATATAGATGATCTTCTCAAGCTCCGGGTATCCCCGGCAGGACTCCCACTTGCTCACCGCCTGCCGGGAGACCTTCAGCTGGGCCGCAAAGTCCTCCTGGGTCATGCCCCGGGCCCGGCGGAGCTCCTGCAACCGCTCTCCAAATGCCATACGCCTCTCCTCTCTGTCTGTCATTTTAGCAGAACCGCCCCGCCGTTTCCACCAACTCTGCTTTGCATCCGGCAAAATCCCGTGCAACTTCAGGTTTCCGTCCGGGAAGTGCGGCTCCGGCGGCGTTTATCGTTATTGTATCATGCCCATTTTGCAAATACCATTTCATTTTGGTTACAAAACCTCCCGGCCCGCCGGCGGCAGTTGCGGCAAGAGCCGGCGGGCATCTCGACATTTTCCGCAGTCTGCATTATAATAGGAAAAACGCCCCGCTGAGGCGGAGGCAGCAAGGAGGATGTTCCATGCGTCAGCCAAGAAGTGCGAAGGCCAATCCTTTTCCATACAGAGGCAGCCTGGTCTGCTACCTGTCTCTGGATGCTGCGGGCAGTCTCACGCAGGTGGGTCACGATTTCTCCTCTGCCGCAGAGGCCTACCGCCGGGCCGCTGCCGGAGAGATCCGGCTCTATGCCGTCTGGCCCGGGGAATACAGCAGCGACCTCTTCGAGATTGACGATCTGAATGCATTTGCAGACGCTTTTGGCGTGGAGCGGCCGGACCCCCATGTCCACGATCTGGCGTGGACGCTCAGCCCGATGGATGACGGAACATCCCGCTATGCGAATGTGAATGTTGTCTTCCGCTGCGGCTGTACGCTGAGCAAGCAGAACATCAAAAAGTTCGCCAACGACATGCGCCGCCAGATGGGTTGGAATGTGGCGACTTCCACGGTACCGGGATGCCATGGCAGCGCCGACGGGCCGGAGGTCTACACCATTCGCGTGGAGCGCAGAACGCTGGGCCACGCCGCCCCCTGAGAGCCTCTCTTCCACCGGCTCCAATGAAAATCCACGGGCATCTGTATGCCCCGCCAAGGAGGAACCCCCATGAAATACACCATTCCCTGCCTCTTCGGGCTGGAGGCCCTGGTGGCCGACGAGCTGCGGCGGCTGGACCTGAAAAACGTCCGGGCCGAAAACGGCCGGGTCCACTGCGACGGCGGCCCGGCGGACATCCCCCGGCTGAACATCAACCTGCGCTGCGGTGCCCGGGTGCTGGTGGAGCTGGCCAGCTTCCCGGCCCCGGATTTCGAGGCGCTGTTTCAGGGCGTGGCCGCCATCCCCTGGGAGGATTGCATCCCCCGGGACGGGGAGTTCCCGGTGAAGGGCTACTCCATCTCCTCCCAGCTCCACTCCGTCCCCGCCTGCCAGGCCATTGTGAAAAAGGCCGCTGCCAAGCGGCTTGGCCAGGCCTACGGCTGCGAGACCCTGCCGGAGACCGGGGACCGCTATCAGATCCAGTTCGCCCTCATCAAGGACACCGCAGCCGTGTACCTGGACACCTCCGGCGACGGACTCTACAAGCGGGGCTACCGGGCCCACAACAACGGCGCCCCCCTGCGGGAGACGCTGGCCGCCGCCCTGGTGCTGCTCTCCCGCTACCGGGGGAGGGATCCGTTCTGCGACCCCTTCTGCGGCAGCGGCACCATTCCCATCGAGGCGGCGCTGATCGCCAAAAACCGGGCCCCAGGCCTGGACCGGCGCTTTGCCGCCCAAAAGTGGCAGAGCCTCCCCGCCAAGCTGTGGCTGGACGCGGCCGAAGAGGCCATGGATCAAGAATTCCACGGCCAGTACGACATCTGGGGCGGGGACATCGCCCCCAGTGCGGTGGAGTTGAGCCGCCACAACGCGGAGCTGGCGGGGGTGGACGACTGCGTGCGCTTCGAGGTGGCGGATGCCGGAAAGTTCCACCGGGACAGCGACTACGGCCAGCTGGTGACCAATCCGCCCTACGGTGAGCGGCTGCTGGAAAAGAGAGAGGCGGAGGCCCTGTACCGCTCCTTCGGCAAAGCTGCCCGGACATTGCCGGCGGGCTGGCGCGTGCTGGTGCTCTCCTCCCACACAGAGTTTGAGCGCGCCTTCGGCCGCAGCGCGGAGAAGAAACGCAAGCTCTACAACGGCATGCTCAAATGCGACGCCTTCTTCTACCACGGAGGCGCAAAGACAGAGCCAGACAAAGGTTAAAAGACAGGAGAGATCGCCGCTGACAGTCCTCATCTTTCATCTCTTCACTCTTATCTCATATTTCGCCAAGGGGGGCCTGTCATGCGCCATGTCTTTTTGATCAACCCCCATGCCGGGAAGCAGGACCAGACTGCCCGCATCCGCGCCCTGGCGGACCGTCTGGCCGCGGCCCACAATCTGGACTGCCGGTGCCTGCTGACGGACCGCCCCGGCGGAGCGGAGGTCCTCTCCCGCGCCTTGGCAGAGACCGGGGAGCCGGTGCGCATCTACGCCTGCGGCGGGGACGGCACCGTCCACGAGGCGGCCAACGGCATCGCCGGGTTTCCCAACGCCGCCATGACGGTAATCCCCGCCGGCACAGGCAACGACTTTCTGAAGAACTTCGGCCCGGACGCTGCAAAATTCTCCGACCCGGAACATCTGTGGGACGGGCCGGAATTCCCCCTGGATCTCATCGACTGCAACGGCCGCCTGTGCCTCACCATCGCCTGCAGCGGCATTGACGCCCGCATTGCCGACACCGTCCACCGGTACGGAAATGTGCCGGGCCTCTCCGGCCGGGGGAGTTACCTGCTGTCCGTGGCGGTGAATTTTCTCTTCAAGCCCATCGGCCGCCGGTGGCGGGTGGAGCTGGACGGGGAGGTCCTGGAGGATGACTTCGCTCTGGTGTCCATGTGCAACGGCCGGTACTACGGCGGCGGCTCCATGCCGGTGCCGGAGGCCCGGATGGACGACGGAGTGCTGGAGACCATCCTGGTGAAAAACGTGCCGAAGCGCACCTTCGCCCGGTTGTTCCCGGCCTACTCCGCCGGGGAGTATTGGAAATTTCCCCACATCGCCCGAATGGTGACGTCCCGGCAGGTGGTGATCACCGCCAGCCCCGGGGAGGCGGACATCGTCACCTGTCTGGACGGGGAGAGCCTCCGGAGCCGGGAGGTGCGGCTGGTACTCGCGGAGAAGCGGGTGAACTTCTTCGGGCCGAAGGGGTGCAGTCCCAATGCCACGGCAGGATTTGACCGAAAGCCAAGGAAGCGTCGATATTCCACAGCTTTTCTGCTATTATAGGCATCCTACGATCATTCAACCGCTGCGCCTCGGCACGGTATAATAGTCAACTAGAATAATTGATAAATAGAGGCCAGGACACACCCGAAGGAGGTGTCCTGGCCTCTTAATTTTTCATTCAGTGCTTTCCTGCTTCCATTTATGGCTTGTCGTATCGGAATGCAGAAACGATATAGGCAATTCTTGATGTTCCGTAAGGCACAATCCCCCCCATAACCAACCAGATAAAGGCATATTCCCTTGTCAGGCCAAAGGCAATCATGCCGGCTATAATGGTCATAAATGAAGCGTACAGTGCGACCCGAAATGCTTTTTCAGCGCATTTCAATTCGATATACTGATTTCTCTCATCCTGCTCCGCAATCATATCCTCTTCCGTTTTTTTAGGTTTCAGAAGGGAAATACCGACCAGCAGAACAATAATAAAGAGAGCAACCCCTGCGATAGCTTTTTGCGAGGTTGTGAACGCGGTAATATCACCCAGATAAAAGCTGCCGAAGGCAGCCAATACCAAGAGCAGGCCCAGCATCTTACCCTTTCCGCCAAATAATTGCATAGTTATTTTTCCTCCTCCCCCTCGTCCTCGCCGTCAATATGCAGGGCCATTACCATGTGATAAAAAGCTGCAAGTAAGCAGATACCTATGCCGATAACCGCCTTTGGAATACCATGCGTAGCCTCGGTAAATATACAAAATCTTGATATTCCAATACCAACGGCAAGCAGTAATAATAAAATCCCCCGGATAAACATTTTCTTATTTGTGATCTTCATCCTGATTTTCCTCACATTCTACATTTTCTTTCAAGCAGCACAACTCTTCAACGGTCGTATGAAATACCTGTGCGATCTTGTAGGCCAGAACAAGCGATGGATTGTATTCGCCTCTTTCTATGGAATTGATCGTTCTTACTGTCACACGAACCCGGTTCGCAAGCTGCTGCTGCGTCAATCCTGCGGCAGTTCGCAAATCCTTGATAATCGTTTTCACGCTCCTCACTCCTCAAATAGGAAGTTAACTTCTTAGGAAGCTGACTTCATATTAAATTAGGGCAGCGAAAATGTCAAGAGAAATTTTAAGAAGCTTACTTCCTATTGAACAGTGAAAAAGCCATAAAAATATTGCATTAAAGGCGCGTCAGCCTCCGCTCCTGTCCATGGCGGCTTGCCGTTCATCTCGACCATTGACCGAGGCCGGATGCTGTGTTGAAAAATTTTTCAGGGAGGTATGGGATAACCCGCAACAACAGCATATAAAGAAACATCGTATTATACGGAACACTTGATAAAAATCAAAAATTTCTTCATATTTGGAAACTTTTTCCCGTGAATTGTGCAGTATTTGCGCCGGTGAAAATCGTATCCGTGAAGAATGCGTAACCCCAAGCAGAGCTGTTTCATGCGGCACAGTGAGATGTGAAGCCGTCAGTCCGCCTGAGGCAGCCGTTTGGGCAGAAAGCTGGTCATGACAGTCGAATTCTCCTGTCCAGCAGGACGGCTCCCATGCGCTCCCCTTCTGAGAGGGAGATTTTTTCGGAATTCACAAATTCTTCATAGATACCCCCTTTACAAATGGAAAACATTGCGCTATGATAGCAGCGTTAGCACTCGAATGATATGAGTGCTAACGCTGAACTTGTTTTTCAAATTTTTATTTCTATAAGGAGGAACCCCATTATGAAACTCACTCCGCTCGCAGACCGTGTCATTCTGAAGATGGTGGAGACCGAGGAGACCACCAAGGGCGGCATTATCCTCACCGGCAGCGCCAAGGAGAAGCCCTCCGTGGCGGAAGTCATCTCCGTGGGTCCCGGCGGCAACGTGGACGGCAAGGACGTTGTCATGACCGTGAAGCCCGGCGACAAGGTCATCACCAGCCAGTACGCCGGCACCAAGGTCACCCTGGAGGACGTGGAGTACGTGGTTGTCCGTCAGAACGACATTCTGGCGATCGTGGAATAAATCTCCCGCTCCCGCTTGCAATCAGGAATCGGAAATTGTGGAGCCGCCTGCAACGGCCAATTCCAAATCGTTTGGCTCTGCCGGACGCCAAAATTCCCAATTCCTAACTCCCCATCCCTAATTTATGAAACATGAAGCTCTATTACAGGAGGTTTGATTACTATGTCTAAGCTCATCAAGCGCGGCGACGAGGCCCGGAAGGCCCTGGAAGCCGGCGTCAACTCTCTGGCCGATACTGTCAAGATCACCCTGGGTCCCAAGGGCCGGAACGTGGTTCTGGACAAGAAGTACGGCGCTCCCCTCATCACCAATGACGGCGTGACCATCGCCAAGGAGATCGAACTGGACGATCCCTTTGAGAACATGGGCGCCCAGCTGGTGAAGGAGGTCTCCACCAAGACCAACGACGTGGCCGGCGACGGTACCACCACCGCCACCCTGCTGGCCCAGGCCATGATCCATGAGGGTCTGAAGAATCTGGCCGCCGGTGCCAATCCCATCGTGGTGAAGAAGGGCATGGCCAAGGCCGTGGAAGCCGCGGTGGCCGAGGTCAAGAAGCAGGCCAAGACCGTGGACGGCTCCAAGGACATCGCCCGTGTCGGTGCTGTGTCCTCCGGCGACGAGGAGATCGGCAAGCTGATCGCCGACGCCATGGAGAAGGTCTCTGCCGACGGCGTCATCACCATTGAGGAGTCCAAGACCGCCGACACCTATTCCGAGGTCGTGGAGGGCATGCAGTTTGACCGGGGCTATATCACCCCCTACATGGCCACCGACATGGAGAAGATGGAGGCCAACCTGGACGATCCCTATATCCTGATTACCGACAAGAAGATCTCCGTCATCGCTGACATCCTGCCCATCCTGGAGCAGATCGTCCAGTCCGGCAAGAAGCTGCTGATCATCGCGGAGGACGTGGAGGGCGAGGCTCTGTCCACCCTGATCGTGAACCGTCTGCGCGGCACCCTGAACGTGGTGTGCGTCAAGGCTCCCGGCTTTGGCGACCGCCGCAAGGAGATGCTGCAGGATATCGCCATTCTGACCGGCGGCACCGTGATTTCCGAGGAGGTCGGTCTGGAGCTGAAGAGCGCCACCATGGATATGCTGGGCCGCGCCCGCCAGGTGAAGGTCACCAAGGAGAACACCACCATCGTGGACGGTGCCGGCGACAGCCAGGCCATCAAGGATCGCGTGGGCCAGATCCGCACGCAGATCTCCACCACCACCAGCGACTATGACAAGGAGAAGCTGCAGGAGCGGCTGGCCAAGCTGGCTGGCGGCGTGGCCGTCATCAAGGTCGGCGCTGCCACCGAGACCGAGATGAAGGAGAAGAAGCTCCGCATCGAGGACGCGCTGAACGCCACCCGCGCCGCTGTTGAGGAAGGCGTTGTGGCCGGCGGCGGCACCATCTTCGTGAACGTGATCCCCGCCGTGGAGGCTCTGCTTTCCAGCGTGGAGGGCGACGAAAAGACCGGTGTCCGCATCGTGGCCAAGGCCCTGGAGGCTCCCATCCGTCAGATCGCTGCCAACGCCGGTCTGGATGGCTCCGTGATCCTGGAGAAGGTCCGCACCTCCGGCAAGACCGGCTACGGCTTTGATGCCTACAAGGAGGAGTACTGCGACATGGTCTCCGCCGGCATCATCGATCCCGCCAAGGTGACCCGCAGCGCCCTGGAGAACGCCGCCAGCGTCTCCGCCATGGTGCTGACCACCGAGTCCCTGGTAGCCGATAAGCCCGAGCCCCCCGCTCCCGCTGCCCCCGCCGGCGGCGAGATGGGCGGCATGTACTAAGTGCAAAAAAACATCAAGCCCCCTGGCGAAAGCCAGGGGGCTTTTCTCGTGGAGACTCGGCTTGTCGGCGGAGCACAAGCATCAAGCATTGAGTCCTCCACTGCGCCTTCGAGCGGGGTGAGCCGGAGTCGGGAATCGCTTGCGTTCCGGCTATAACGCCGGAATACAGGATACGAAGCTTGTGATGGCAGGAAAGTGGGGGTGACAGGCTTTGCAGCGGCGCCCCGCTTCCACCAGCGGCACAGATGCTGCACATACTGAGTACCAGCAACCATTAAGCCCTTTGGCTTTACAGCCACAGGGCTTTTTCTCGTGCGCTGGGGTCCATCAGCGTTGCCCTCCCCTGCCCATACTCTGGAAACCGCAGTCGGCATGCGTCATGGGCTATGCCTCTGCTCATGTCTGTCCGACCTGATACTTCTTCAGCAGCCGCCACAGTGTCCCCCGGCTGATCCCCAGTTTTGCCGCCGTCTGCGTCCGGTTCCCGCCGCATTCCTGAAGAACGGCCAGCAACTCCTCATAGGACAGGTCGATCCTGGTATGGGCGGCCTTCGGCATCAGCGGCGGGCACGGGGGCGGCGTCTCGGGAGAGGCGGCACTCTCCAGCAGATGGGCGATCAGGCCAGATACAGCGATGCCAGGCCGGTAAAGCACCGCCAGCCGCTCACAGAAATTCTGCAGCTCCCGGATGTTTCCCCTCCAGGGGCAGCTCTGCAGCAGACGGCAGTCGCCATCGCTCAGTTCCAGCGGACAGCCGTCGCCCTCCCGAGCCTGGAAGTTCCGAAGGAAGCTCTGCGTCAGCAGCGGGATGTCCTCCTGCCGCTCCCGCAGCGGGGGCAGATTCAGCTGCAGGACATACAGGCGGTAATAGAGATCGCTGCGGAATTTACCTGCCCGGACCAGCGACTCCAGGTTCTTGTTGGTGGCCGCGATCACCCGGATATTGATGGGAGTCACCTGACTGTCCCCCAGCCGCATGATCTCCCGCTCCTGCAGGACCCGCAGCAGCCGCCCCTGAAGTCCCAGGGGGATCTCCGAGATCTCGTCCAAAAAGATGGTGCCGTTGTGGGCGATCTCAAACAGGCCCGGCTTACCGCCCCTGGTGGCGCCGGTGAAGGCGCCCTCCACATAGCCGAACAGCTCGCTCTCCAGCAGGTTCTCCGGCAGGGCGGCGCAGTTGATGGCTACGAAGTTGTTCTGTGACCGACGGCTCCAGGCGTGGATGCTCTGGCTCAACAGCTCCTTTCCGGTACCGGTCTCCCCCACCACCACGATGTTGGAGTCCGTCTGGGCAAAGACCTTGGCCTCCTGGATACAGGCTATCATCCGCGGGCTGCGGGTGATGATATCCCCGAAGGTGTACTTGGCCTTGTGTCCCTTGTAGTGGAGCTTTTTGCGCAGCTGGTCCTCCGTGGTCTGGATCTGCGCGGCGTTCAGCAGGGAAACCACAGTTCCAGCCCGGAGGCCGTGCATCATCATGTTTTTCGTTTTGACGGACAGGTGGGTGTTTTTGTAAGCGATAATCTCGTCCGTGTTCTCCGTCGCGGACACGATGCGGCTCAACGCCGGGGTGGAGAACACGGAGGATGCCGGCTTTCCCAGATACTGTTCCCGGCGGGAGAGCTGCAAAATCTGGATGGCAGCTGTGTTCAAAAAGGAGATCTGTTGATTGCGGTCGATGACCACCAGCCCCTCATAGGCGTTGTCCAGCATGGTTTGGAAGCTCAGGGCCTTCTCCCGTTCCACCTGACTGATCTTGGCCTGCTGCTTGGCCTCCGAGATGGCGTTCCAGAATGCCTCCCGGCCGGAGGTAATGAGCATGGAGGTCAGTCCGATCTCCTCCGCCAGGCGGCAGCCGGTGCCGCCGCCGATGATGACCCGCTTCCCGTCTCTGGCTGCCTGCTCCACACAACGGCGGATCTCCAGCAGGCTGTTCTCCTGAAAACAGTACGGCGTCACGTCCACACCCAGCTGGCGGGCCAGCTTCTCCACGCCCAGGATCATGTTCTGGGTTCCCAGGATGGCGGCCGGAACAGGGCCGTACTTCTGCCGCAGCTGCAATAGAGTATTGACAATGTCCGTTCCGTTGATAATCAGCTCGATCACCGGGATAGAGAGGGAACGGCGGCACAAGTCCAGATAGGTGGCGCCCCGGGCGATCATGGCGTCGCAGTCCGGCCACTGGGGCAGCAGCTCCTGGGTCGTGGACGCCACCAGGATGTCCAGTGAGTACTCCGTGGCGTCCAGAGCCTGCAGGCGCATCTGCTCCGTGTGCTCCTGGAACACGTCCCAGGCGAGATTTGCCATGCTGGCGTAGGGAATGACGATGGCAATCCGAACCATAGCAGCCTCCTGTTCCCAAAAATCGGTGTGCTTCTTTGCCCATCATAGCAAAAGCCGCTTTTTACGTCAAGCCGCCGTCTGTTCTATTTGAGACGATTTAGAACAGTTAAAACACTATTTTGAACGAATAAAACACTCTCCGGTGAAAACAACCAACTGAGGCTGCAAAATTTTGGAGACACTTTTGTGAAAATCTGAAAAACCGCCCAACGGAGTTTCAGCAAAAATTTTGTGGCATCCAAAAACATTGAATTTTCCAAAATTGGCACAGAGATTGCTTTATAATAAGGCGAACAACCAACAGAGAGGACGTGACAAGAATGGAAAAGAAAGTTCTGATCCCTTCGGACATTTCTCAGCCCGGAAAAGACTATCTCGCCGAAAAGGGCTATACCATAAAAATGGGCCGCGGGACAGACGAGCAGACGATTTTGGAGGATGTGGCAGACTGTGATGCCCTGCTGGCCCGGAATGAGCATATCACCCGTGCCATCATGGAGGCCGCCCCCCGCCTGAAGGTCATCAGCAAGCACGGGGTGGGGCTGGATAAGATCGACCTGGACGCGGCTAGGGAGCTGAACATCTGGGTCACCAACGGTCCCCTGAGCAATACCGTGGCGGTGGCGGAGCACACCATGATGCTGATCCTGGCCTGCGCCAAGAAGCTGGTCTTCTTTGACCGGGCGGCCAGACGCGGCGACTACGACATCCGCAACCGGGTCAAGGGCATGGATCTGGAGGGAAAGACCCTGGGGCTGCTGGGCCTGGGCAAGATCGGCCACATGGTGGCGAAGAAGGCCATCAACGGCTTCGGCATGGAGGTGATCGGCTATGATCCCTTCCTTCCTGCAGACCGCTGGGACCCGGAGGTGGGCCGCCGTGAGACCATGGAGGAGATCTTCGCCGGCAGCGACATCGTCTCCATCCACATGCCCTCCACCCCGGAGACCCGCAACAGCGTGGACCGCCGTTTGATCGGGATGATGAAGCCCACGGCCTATCTGATCAACGCGGCCCGGGGCGACCTGATCCGGGAGGCGGATCTGGCGGAGGCCCTGCAGAACGGCGCCATTGCCGGCGCGGGGCTGGACGTGTTCCAAACCGAACCCCCCAGCCCGGACGATCCGCTCTTCCAGCTGCCCAACGTGACGGTCACGCCCCACAACGCGGCTCTGACGCTGGAGACCACGGACCGCATGGGCCTCCACGCCGCTATGGGCATCGACGAAGTGCTCTCCGGCCGCCAGCCTTCCTGGCCCGTGGTGGTGCCCAAGGAGCCGAGAACATGATGCGATTTCAGAGGTGAGAGTGGATGAAAAAAACGATTCGCAACAAAGAGCTTCTGGTTGGCGTAATTTTTCTGATAGTAGGTGTCGCGTACTTCGCGCTGGCTTTTACAATTCCCAGCTATGACGCCTATGGCGGCTCCTCCGTGGTGGATTCCTCTTTTGTTCCCAAGGTGATCGGCGCTCTAATGACTGTTCTCAGTGTTTTGCAGCTGGTCTTTTCTTTGAGGGCCGGCAAAAACCCGCCCCCTGCAGCTCCCTCTGCGAAGCCGACAGAGGAAGACGGCACGTTCAAGGTGGAGGACTGGGACGATGACGCTGCCAACCGCAACGCCGACACCAAGGCACTGATTGCCATATTCGCGATTCTGATTGTGTACATGGCGTTGATGTCTGTGCTGGGCTTTCTCATCTCCTCGGCCCTGTTCCTGTTTGCCACGATGATGCTGCTGACACCGAAGCAGAAGCGGAAACTGCCTGTGATTGTCATCCTCTCTGTTATCGTGGCCATCGGTGTCTATTACCTGTTTGTGTACGGTCTGGATATGGTCCTGCCGGCCGGTATTCTCGGATAAGAGGAGGACATCACATGTTAGATCTTTTTATCGACGGCATCGCAGCAATCGCAACACCGGATACGCTGGCGTTGATGATTCTCGGTGTCATTGTGGGCATTATTTTCGGCTCCGTTCCCGGTTTGACCGCAGTGACCGGCATTGCGCTGTTTCTGCCGGTTACATACAGTCTTGGGCCCATCAAAGGCATGGCGCTGCTGATGGCAATTTATATTGGTGCCGTGTCCGGTGGTCTGATTGCAGCCATCCTGATCAACATTCCCGGCACACCGGCCTCTGTGGCCACCTGTTTTGACGGAACTCCGCTGGCCAGAAAAGGGCAGGCCTACAAGGCTCTGGGTGTGGGCACGGTGTTCTCTTTTCTGGGCACGATTTTCGGCATTCTGATCCTCGTATTTGTCTCCCCAATCATTGCTAATTTCGCTCTAAAATTCGGGCCTGCGGAGTATTTCTCTGTTTCGGTATTCGCCCTGACCCTGATTGCCAGCTTGGCAGGGAAATCTTTGATTAAGGGGCTGATCTCTGCGGCTCTAGGCATTATGTTCATCACCGTAGGCGCAGCCCCAATTGATGCCGTCAGCCGTTATACCTTCGGCTTTTCCGGTCTCCGCGGAGGCTTCGACATTCTGACCGTGCTGGTGGGCCTCTATGCCATTTCAGAAATCCTCAGCACTGCCGCGAACAAAAAGGCTCTCGCTGCTGGCTCCGGCCAAGTGATGCAGTTCTCCGGCAAGGGATTCGGCTTCACCCTAAAAGAATTTTTGAGCCAGAAATGGAATTTCCTGATTTCCGCGCTGATTGGCACCGGCATTGGTGTTTTGCCCGGCATCGGTGGTGCCACATCCAATCTGTTGGCATACACAGTGATTAAAAACAAATCCAAAACCCCGGAGAAATTTGGAACCGGCATTATTGACGGCGTAGTCGCCTCCGAGTCCGCCAATAACGCCACCATCGGCGGGGCCATGATTCCTTTGCTCACCTTGGGCATTCCGGGTGATGCAGCTACGGCTATGCTGCTTGGTGGTCTGATCGTCCACGGTGTCCAGCCCGGTCCCCTGCTGTTCACCACCCACCCCGATGTGGTATACGGCGTGTTTGCCGCCATGGTGGTTGCCTCCATTCTGATGATCCTTGTCCAGATGTTTGGCCTGCGGCTGTTTGCAAAGGTTTTAAAGGTGCCCAAATACTATTTGATGCCCATTATCATCGTGTTGTGCGTAGTCGGTGCCTTCGCACTCAATAACCGGCTGTTCGACTGCTGGTCCATCATTTTCTTCGGTCTGGTAGGCTATGCCATGAGCAAATTCGACATTCCTCTGGCGCCTATGATTATGAGCTTTGTGCTGGGAGAGACCATTGAGACCAACCTGCGCCGGGCGCTGATGTATTCTAACGGTGACATCTCTACATTTGTGACATCCCCCATTTCCTGTGTGTTCCTGGTGGCGGCTGCCATCTCCATCGTTCTGACGATTCGCAAGCAGCTAAATGACCGTAAAAAGGCAACTGCCTGAGGAATCCAACCGTGCACCACAGCAGACGCTGTTAAACATGACAAGAAAGGAAGATTCAACATGAAAACCTGGAAGAAATTGTTCTCTCTGTTTTGTGCAACCGTAATGATGTGCAGCCTGCTGGCTGGCTGCGGCAACAGCCCGGATACCCCGGCCGATGACGCCTCTTCGGAGGATGGCGGCACTGACTGGCCCACCAAATCCATCAACATGATCGTTCCCATGGGCGCCGGGGGCGACACTGACTTTAATGCCCGCACATATGCAAAATATCTGGAGGATGTGTTGGGTGAGACCGTAGTCGTCACCAATATCACCGGCAATGGCGGAGCGCTGGGTTCCGAGGAAGTCAAGAACGCCTCTCCCGACGGTTATACCTGCCTGTTTTATCACACCTGCCTGAATATCAACCAGGCCACCGGCATTGCCGACTACGGTTCCGAGGCATTTGAGACCGTGGCTGTGGTGGGAAAGAGTTCCGGCGAGGCCGTGGTCGTGCGGGCTGACGCCCCTTATGACACCATGGAGGAGCTGATTGCATATTCCCAGGCCAATCCCCAGACCGTGAAAATCGCCGCCAACACTGGAGCCACCTCTCACTGGGCATCCGTCGTACTGAATGTGGAGGAAGATGCGCAGCTGAATATCGTCAATGCCTCATCCTCTGCAGAACGTGTTGCGAATCTTCTGGGCGGCCAGTTGGATGTTATTATCAATCCCATCGGAACCGTACAGGATTATGTGACCTCCGGTGATTTTAAGTATCTGGCAGTCACGACCTCCGAGCGGCTGGACTACCTGCCCGACGTGCCCACCTGTCTGGAACAGGGTGTGAATCTCTCCTACGATCTGATGTACTATGTCATGTTCCCCAAGGGGACCGATCCTGCCATCTGCCAGAAATTTGCCCAGGCGTTCAAAGAAATCTCTGAGATGCCGGAGTATGCCGAGGAGATCAAGACCGCCTACAACCAGACTCCCTATTTCCTCGACACCGAGGAGTCTATTGCCTACATTCAGGAAGAGAACGAGAAGATGATGGCCTATGCCGACTACTTCAAGTAATCTCCATTGACCAGCGTCCTCACAGCGGCAGGTCTGGCTGGTGACCGGCCGGACCTGCCGTCTTTTTGCCCTCATGTATTACTAAAGGAGGAATTTCCCATGTATAATGCGCACAAGATCACCGACAAAGTGGCCGCCGGCAAGCTGGCCATCGGGTCCCACGTGGGCTTTGACAGCCCCTTCGTCACCGAGATGATCGCCGGCTGCGGCTTCGACTTCATCTGGATCGACGGCGAACACAGCGCCATCGACCGCAAGGATATCCAGAACCATCTGATGGCCTGCCGGGCCGCCGGCGCCGCCGGCATCGTCCGGGTGCCCTGGAACGATCCCGTCATCATCAAGGCCATCCTGGACATGGGAGCGGACGGCATCGTGGTGCCCATGGTCTGTTCGCTGGAAGAGGCCAAGCAGGCCGCCGCCGCCACCCACTACCCCCCTGACGGCATCCGGGGCATGGGCACCCGCCGGGCAGTCAACTACGGCATCTGGGACAAGAATGCGTATGTGGCCGACACGGACAAATATATCCTCACCATTGTACAGATCGAGCACATTGACGTGGTAAAGGACCTGCCGGAGATTGCCAAACTCCCCGGCATCAGCGGCTTCGTGGTGGGACCCAACGACTTCACCATGAGCATGAACACCCCGGAGCGCACCTACACCGTTAACGACCCGGAGGTGCAGGAGCAATTTGACAAGATCGGCCAGGCCCTGGCCGGCACCGGCAAGCTCTTCGGCGTCTCCGGCGCCTGCAGCGAGAAGTTCGTCACCGACTGGATACGCCGTGGTGTCAACTATATGTGCATGAACTTTGACTTCAACTACATCGTCAGCGGCGCCAAGAACGTGATGCAGACCTCCCACGCCGTGCTGGACCAGCTGGGAAGGGCGTACTGAGATGGCGTTTCTGACACAGGAACAGCTGGACGCCCTGGCCCAGTTTGACACCCCCACCATCTGCAACGCCATCGAGGGCTTTGGTGTCCGGGGCCGGACCGAGGGCTTCACCCGGCCGGAGCTTCGGATGCGCGCCGCCATGAGCGACAAACCCATGGTGGGCTATGCCCGCACCGGCGTCATCTCCGCCCGGCAGCCGGCCACGCCGGCCCACAGCGCGGTGATGGAGGCATATTACCGCCAGTATGAGGACTTCGACCTGCCTATGGTGGCAGCCATTCAAGACCTGGACCGGGTGCCGGTGGGCTCCTTTTGGGGTGACGTACAGGCCACGGTCCACCGGGCCCTGGGCTGCATCGGCGTCATCACCGACGGCGGCGTCCGGGACATCGAGGAAGTAAAGAGGGTCGGGTTCTACCTGTTCTCCAAGGAGGTGCTGATCTCCCACGCCTACATCCACATGGTAGAGGCCGGCACAGCGGTGGACATCTGCGGCATGACGGTCCGCCCCGGCGACCTGATCCATGCGGATGCCCACGGCGCCATCGTCATCCCCCAGGAGATCGCCGGGCAGCTGGCAGAGGCCTGCGTCCGGGCCATGGACGCCGAGGAAGCTTTGAAGGGGCCCTGTCAAGCCGCTATCGCCCGGGGTGAGAGGGTCACCGCTAAAGAGATCATGGCCTGGCGGGGCGAGATGCAGCGCCGCCGGGCGGCCATTGCGCCGAAGCAAGAACATCTGTAGAAAGAGGTCTTTCCCATGAAATACACAGTCGAATCCCTGCGGCAGTTCGGCATTCAGGTGGCGGAGAAGGCAGGTATGTCCCACCAGGACGCCGAGACGCTGCTGAAGAACCTGCTGTTCAGCGACATGCGGGGCGTCCGCTCCCACGGCATGACCCGCCTGAGCGGTTATGTGACCCGCATCGAGCGGGGGTGCACCTCCGCCACCGCCCAGCCCACCATCACCATGGACAGCGGTGCCGTGTTCTCTATGGACGGAAACAACGGCATGGGCTCCACCATCGGCACTGCCGCCATGCAGGCGTGCATCCGGCGAGCCAAGGAATACGGTGTCAGCTTTTGCACCGTAAATCATGCCTCTCACTACGGCTTCGGCGGCTTCTACGCCATGCAGGCCGCGGCGGAGGGCATGATCGGCTTCAACATCTGCAACTCCCCCGCCCTGGTGGCTCCCTTCGGCGGTGCCACCGCCATGTTGGGCACCAATCCCCTGACGGTGGCGGTGCCCTCCGGCAAGTACCCGGATCTGGTGCTGGACATGGCCACCAGTACCGTGGCCAAGGGCAAGATCGCTCTGGCCCTGAAGGAGGGCAAGTCCATTCCCGACAACTGGGCCCTGGCTCCGGACGGTAGCCCCACCACAGACCCCGCTGTAGCCAACAAGGGTGCCCTGACACCCCTGGGCGGCGCCAAAGGCTACGCCCTGGCCCTGATTATCGACGTGATCTGCTGCTGCCTCTGCGGCGGCAACAACAGCCGCCAAATCCCCCGGATGTTCGAGGATCCCAAGGAGCCCTCCGGCGTGGGGTACTTCATGGGCGCCATCGACATCGGCAGATTCGTGGATCTGGAAACCTTCAAAGCCCGGACCGACGCCATGTATGATGAGCTGAAGGCCGCCCCCACGGCACCGGGCTTCCGGGAGATCATGATCCCCGGGGAGATCGAGTTCCATCTGACCCGGCAGGCGGAGCGGGAGGGTATTGACATCAGCCCCGCCATTGAGCAGGACTTCGCGGATCTGGCCGCCAGGTACGGCGTCCCGCTGGAACTGCTGCAATCCTGCTGACTTTCCAGTGGAATCGGCTGTCCCCCGGCCCCTGCGGGCCGGGGGACACACAGACAGGAGGAATGAAATGCACATCGTCATTTTGGACGGATACACGGAAAACCCCGGCGATCTCAGCTGGGGAGAATTGGAGAAGCTGGGAGACCTGGCGGTTTACGACCGCACCAGCCTCACCGATGAGGACGAGATCATCTCCCGGATCGGCGGTGCGGAGGTGGTCCTCACCAACAAGACCCCCATCTCCCGCCGAGTGATGGACGCCTGTCCCTCCATGCGCTTCATCGCCATGCTGGCCACCGGCTATAACGTGGTCGACATAGCCTGCGCAAAAGAGAAGGGCATCCCTGTCTCCAACGTGCCGGTCTACGGCACCCATTCCGTCAGCCAGTTTGCCATCGCCCTGCTGCTTGAAATCTGCCATCACATCGGTTATCATAATGATACGGTAAAGAGCGGGAAATGGGAACAGTGCCCGGACTGGTGCTACTGGGACTACCCCCTGATCGAGCTGGCGGGAAAGACATACGGCCTGCTTGGCTGCGGGAACATCGGCATCCACACTGCCGCCATCGCATCGGCCCTGGGGATGCATGTCATCGCCTACGACATGCGCCAGCGGGACGAAGCTCTGCAGCTGGGGGTGGAGTACGTCTCCCTGGACGAACTGTTCGCCCGGTCCGACGTTCTGGGCCTCCAAATGCCCCTGTTCCCCTTCAACACCGGCATCATCAACCGGGAGAACATCGCCAAGATGAAGGACGGGGTCATCATTATCAATAACAGCCGGGGCCAGATGGTGGTGGAGCAGGACCTGGCGGACGCCCTGAACTCCGGCAAGGTGGCGGCCGCCGGGCTGGATGTGGTGTCCACAGAGCCCATCCGGGGCGACAACCCCCTGCTGACCGCCAAGAACTGCATCCTCACCCCCCATATCTCCTGGGCCCCCAGGGAGAGCCGCCAGCGCATCATGGACTGCACCGTGGACAACGTGCGGGCCTACCTTCAGGGCGCCCCCATCAACGTGGTCAACCCGTGACCGGACCGGGGCGGGCCTTCCGCCCGCCCCGCGCATCCAGAGAGGAGGAAACTCATGTCAAAGTGGATTCTCATGCCGGACTCCTTCAAGGGGACCATGTCCTCCCTGGAGATCTGCCAGCTGATGCGGGAGGCCCTTCTGCGCCACGTGCCGGATGCAGAGGTGGTCTCCATTCCCGTGGCGGATGGCGGCGAGGGGAGCGTGGAGGCGTTTCTGGCCGCCATGGGCGGCCACCGGGTAGAGGTGCCCTGCACCGGTCCGGATTTTCGTAAGATCTCTGGTTTTTACGGTCTGCTGGCCGATGGCTACACCGCCGTGATCGAGATGGCCGCCGCCGCAGGCCTGCCCCTGATGGATGGCCGTCTCTGTGCTGAGGGAGCCACCACCTACGGCGTGGGAGAGCTGATTCTGGCGGCGATCCGGGACGGCGCCAGGCGCATCATTCTGGGCCTGGGCGGCAGTGCCACCAACGACGGTGGCTGCGGCTGTGCCGCCGCTCTGGGCGTCCGCTTTCTGGACGGCACCGGGGCGGAGTACGTCCCCGTAGGCGGCACGCTGGACCGGTTGTGCCGGATCGACATGTCCCATCGCTCCCCCCTGCTGAACGGTGTGGAGATCGTGACCATGTGCGATGTGGACAACCCCCTCTGCGGTCCCAATGGCGCCAGCGCCGTCTTCGGCCCCCAGAAGGGGGCGGACCCTGATATGGTGACCCGTCTGGACCGGAATCTGCGCCACCTGTCGGAGGTGATTCGCCAGGACCTGGGCCGGGAGATCGCAGACCTTCCCGGTGCTGGCGCCGCCGGCGGCATGGGAGCCGGTGTGATGGCCTTCCTGGGCAGTCGCCTGCAGATGGGGATCGAGACAGTCCTGGACACCGTGGGCTTCGATGCCCTGCTGCCTGGTGCCACCGCGGTCCTGACCGGCGAGGGCCGTATCGACTGTCAGAGCCTTCGGGGCAAGGTGGTCATCGGCATCGCCCACCGGGCTCGGCAGGCACGGGTCCCGGTGGTGGCCGTGGTGGGCGACGTGGCCCCCGGCGCGGAGGACGCCTATCAAGAGGGCGTCACCGCTATCGTGTCCACCAACCGTCGCGCCGTGCCCTGGGAGGTAGCCCGCCAGTCCGCCCGGGCAGATCTGTGCGCCGCCCTGGAGGATCTCTTCCGGCTCTACAATGCGTTCCGGGCCGCCCGATGACATGAGTGGATTTTTGAAAAGACGGTGCCGGGCGGCAGAAGCCGCCCGGCCTCATTCCCACCGTATCCGGGCTGCCGGCCTCGGGGCACCCTGCCAGCGGCAGCGAGTCTCTCCTCTGCTTCCGGTTTTTTGAAATTTTTCATTTTTTTCGAAGAAACGCTTGACAAACGCTGCCGCCTTCTGGTATAGTAATTGATGCCCGTTCGGGTTAGACATTTGGCGGCATAGCTCAGTTGGCTAGAGCATGCGGTTCATACCCGCAGTGTCCCCGGTTCAAATCCAGGTGCCGCTACCAGATCCATGAAGCGCCCCGGCGCTTCATGGACTTCCAAATGGCCCGTTGGTCAAGTGGTTAAGACACGGCCCTTTCACGGCTGTAACATGGGTTCGAATCCCGTACGGGTCACCATCCCATAGGACGCCGTTGTGCACGGCGTCTTATGGGCAGAAAAAATCACATATCCGTATGGAGGCTTAGCTCAGCTGGTTAGAGCGCCTGCTTCACACGCAGGAGGTCACTGGTTCGAGTCCAGTAGTCTCCACCAAGAAAACCCTAGAGCCACAAAGGTTCTAGGGTTTCTCTTTGTTCAAAAGACTTTGTGCTTGTTAGTAACGCGTAAGTAACATTACAATCCTCTAATCTTCCGCATTACCCCATTATATACTCTCGGATTAGCAACCTGGAGCGTATCCATCAAGTCATCCATGATGCCCCATACCTGCTCCTCGTTTCTCCCTTCAACCTCGCGGAGAAATTCGCTGTCTCCGTATCTCCCGACCTCTACAGGTATTTCAGCCGGAGCCGTAGAATAGGCTTGCTCATAGGTGCGATTTTGCATTTCCGGTTCTTGCTTCTGCATCTGGTTTTTGATGGTGTACAAGGTTGCTAATTTAGCGTATGCGGGATAGCTACTTTCTCCATATTCGAGACGCGCAATCTCAATGTCGATCTCTTTGGGGTCTAGCATAGGGGGCACCCCCCTTTCGGTCAGATTTGTTCTAGCTGCTGCATGGCACGCCGGAGGATATCTTTCTCGCGGTCATTTGCGCCATCCATCATGTCCTCGATCTGTCCCATCATGTATTCCTTTGCATCGGTGCGAGAATACATACGACCATCGCGGCTGTATCCGCCGCGCCCGTCACGGGAGTAGCTGCCGTCCCGGCCGTAATGGCCCCGGACATAGTGCTTGCCGCGGTTGGCATAGCTGGAGCCTCTGGCATAGCTGGAAGGAGAGTCCATGTCGGCTGCCTGACTGTAACCGCCCTCCTCCAGCATCACGATCTTGTCCACGTTCTTGATGGTATCCGTCAGCTTGTGGACCATCTCCAGGTCCCCGGCGTTCATGTTGCTTTTCTGGGCATATTCCTCCAGCTCCTTGCAGAGCTTTTCTTTCAGGTCATACAAATATTCCATATCGGTTCTCCTTTCACGCGATGCGCTCAACAATAAAATTACTGTTGGCAACGAGGATGGGCTGTGTGCTGGTGTTCTTTGCGGCGACAGTGACGCAGCAGCCGCGAGGGACATCTACCACAGCGGAAACATAAATATTGAAGAAATCCTCTGCGGAAGCCGGGGTGATGGTAGCGGTGGAAGCGTTCAGCGCCTCACCATTGATGGAGATCGCTGCCGTGATGGCCTCCACGGTCCCACCGGTGGGGATAGCAATATTCGCTCCAAAGGAGACTTTGAATTTTGCCCGGCACTGGTTCGTGAGGCCGCGAAGAGTCACCAGCCCAGCGCCTTCCCGATGCACAATGCAGGGCTTGCCTGTGTTGGCCTCCTCGGTAAAAGGCACGTTCTGACCAGCGGCAACGGTTACGATTGCGCTGTTGCTGTATTCAGCCATAAACTTCATTCCTTTCAAAAAGATAGCGGCGAGGCCGTTGCCCCGCCGCATGGTTCAAAATCGGCACGGGGCCGAACATGTAAGCCTTTCTTACAAGTTGATGTATTGGGTTTTAGCAGCCGCAGCCGCAAGGATTGCAGCCACATCCGGCATAAGGATTGGGCACCTGATAGGCCGGGACAGGCATGGGATTGATGCGGCGGATCAGCTCGGCAGTCTGCGCTTCCTGGTTAGCGGTAATAAAAGCATTCTGCGCCGCCTGAGAAGCCTGGAACTTCAGGCTCTGGTTTTCGGCCGTCAGAGTAGCGATCTTGTCCTGGGTCAGGAAGTCCAGGATCGCTCTGCTGTTGGCGTTGGCGTTGTCGATAATGTCCCGCGTGCTGTTCTGGATGGTGTTGCGGGTATCGCAGGCCTGGGTAGCCATGTCATAGCGGACGCCATCAATGCTCCGCTGGGTATCGCAGCAGCACTGCGCCAGCTGGGCGCCGATGGCGTTAAAGCCCGCCTGCGTCTGATAGCCCAGGTTGCACACAGCGGTATCCACGCCATGGAAGCCGTTGCTCACGGCATCCCGGATGGAGGTCTGGCCGTTCTGGAGGCCGTTCAGGGCGAAGCCCTCGTTGATGTCGGCCCTGGTGGCCCAACCCTGACCAGAGGGAGAACCCAGGCCATTGCCGGAGTTACCACCCCAGCCGCCGCCATAGCCGCCCCAGCCGAACATGCCGAAGATCAGGAACAGGATGATCCAGGAGGCCCAATCGCCGCCCCAGCCGCCGAAACCGCCGTTTCCGCCCTGATAGGCAGGAGTCACGGGCATGGTCATCACAGCGCCGTCAGAAGAAAGACTCATTGTGTTATCTCCTTTGTAGATTTATTTTCAAAACCCGGCCGGGATTTTGATTAAATGGTTTGAAATGGTTTAAAAATTGGTTTAGAAATGGTTACTTCCCAAACATCCCCCGCATCCCCTCAAACATGCCCTGCATCTGCTGGGCCTGCTTTTGGACCTGATTGAGCTGATCTTGGGAAATGCGTCCAGAGGATACCATCTCTTGTATCATGGCGTTGGGGTCCTTACCCCGCATCTGCTGCATGAAGGACTGAAACTGCTGCATCATGTTGGGCTGTCTGTTTCCGCCCATAGCCTGGAAAAAGGGGTTCATTCCGCATCCTCCTTATCTTTTGCCGCCAGCGCATCAAGGCGGGCCTCCAACGCCTCCAGACGAGACAGGGGCGCATACTCTACCGCCGGAGCCTGTGGGGCCTGTACGGGCCGCTGATTACGCTCTACAAGGTCATATATCTTCATGCTGGGCTTGCCGCTGGCGTCCGCCTGTTTGAGATAGACCACTGGAGAGTTGCTGTCCCATAACGTAACGGCGGAGTTTGGAGCGACCAGATAATTAGCCGCCTCCATCTCGCTCTGCACCCACACAATAGACGGAGACGCCGGGGCTTGCTGCGGCTGCTGCATGGGTTGATAGGACTGCCGCAGCTGCGTCAGCTGGTCCGCCATAGGCGGCTGATACGGTTGGTACGGCTGATAGTAATAGGGATAGTTCGGCATCTCACGTCATCCTTTCTGCCAGAAGTAAAGTACAGTCTCGTTCTCGCTGTGCCATGTATCGTAGATCACACCATTCTGCAGGCATACCACATGGCCGGACAGGGCCAGGATGTAAGTGCCGTGCGGATGCCCCATCGCAAACTCCGCCACGGTCATGTCCTCGGGTGCCATGTCACGCTGAAAGCCATGCCGCCGGAGATAACCCCCCCATGTGGCGTTTGCGCTTGGCATATCACCTCTCACAGCACCCTCAATGCAGAGGCCAAGGTATGTCCTGTACCAGTCCTGCTCCAATGCTTTTGAGATGGCCCGGACGGTACAGTCCCCCACGTTTTTCTCGTAGGGGTTCGGATTGTAAAATTCAAACATATTGCTTTCGGTCATCGTACAAAAGCTCGTTCTGTCGGATAAACTGTTCAAGGCCGGAGAAGTCTCCCTCCGCCGCATACTTCTCGCAGGTGTCTCTTGCTGTGGACTCCGTGAAGCCGCAGGCCACCAGCCGGGCAACCAGTTCTGAACCATTCAGGATCAACTTAAAACACGTCCTTATTAATGAAATCAGGAGGCCGCAAGGAGGGCGGCGACGTGTACCAGCCCTTGTCCCTTACGTCCTCCATGCTTAAATTTTCTCACAAAAAATCCCCGCATGGGTGGCATCCATGTGGGGTTTATGTGGGAGTTATGTGAAATGTGTGATAATGTAACTTCGTTACTCCGCATAATTGACATTCATTTTCTTTGAGATATAATAAGAGTGTAGAAACCTAGATGGTTGCCACAGCCTATACTAATATGCAGAGTAAGGTCTTATCCCCACCCCGCGGTGTGCCGTACTGATTGCAGCAGACGGTTCATTTTTAACATGGTGGATATAATAGGAGGAAGGAGGCCTCAATATGGTTCGTATCATTGATGCAGCTAACTATTTATTTAACGAATACAAATCTATTTCTGGCGGGAGTCTGCTGGATGAAATGAAACTCCACAAGCTCCTTTATCTTGCACAGAGAGAAAGCCTTGCAATTTCTGGGCGGCCTCTTTTTTATGAAAGTTTTGAAGGGTGGAAGTTCGGCCCGGTATCTCCGGATGTAAGAAAGGTATATTCTAATAGTGGCATTCAAGCCATAACAAATGACGTCTCACCTGAAGCTTCTATTATTTTGAACGCAATATTGGAGGAATATGGACCGATCGAGTCCTGGAGTCTAAGCCAACTTTCTCACCAGGAAATTTCATGGAAAAACGCGAGAAAGGGGCTTTATCCAGATGACCCCGGAAACGTTGAGCTGAAACTAGAGGATATTATGGAGGACGCAAAAAAAGTGCGCCCATTCGACCATATCTGGGGGATGTACTATGATGAGTTTGAGGACATCCCGGAAGGTGAGGCCCCTGCAGTATGAGCGATATTGGGAAGATTTACTCATTTTCAATGCCGTTCTATGATGTACGGAAGGGTGGAATGGGATATAAGGCAAGGCCAGCCTTGGCTCTCTATGGTCCTAGGAACGGGGACTACACTGTCCTCCCGGTGTCAACCATAAAGGACCCGATGAATCGAGATGCAGATTTTGACATCAAGATAGACCCGGCGGACTTCCCAAAGCTCGGGCTTCGAGAAGTAAGCTATATTCGGACGCATAAGCAGACTACGGCCCATCAAGGATCGAAGTATAGGTATATTGGTGATTTAAAGGGCGATTATCCAGCAAAATACCAAGAAATAATCGAATTAGTAGAAAAATTCAGTCAGGAAGTTACAAAGAACGCATAGAATAGGAGCCGGGTCAATTCCCGACTCCTTCTTTTTGCGCTATTCTCCGTTCGGCCCTGCACACGGCATCCAGTATGCGTGGGATGTGCCGTGAGACGGTAGTCCGCTCCCACCCTAGCTCCGCCGCAATGTCTACTTGGCACTGCTTCTCGATGATATACCGAGTGGCTATCAGCTCATCGTCATGGTGCAGAGCGGCTTCATGGATGGCTGTCTCAAGCTCTGAGCGCAAGAGCGTGTCCAGCGGTTCAGGCAGTCTCACTCTTGCGCCCATGCTCCACGTCCTTCCTCTTACTTATCCAGCTTCCACATCCTGTATAGCAGGGTACACATCTGTTGCCGGGTGACAGGCTGGGAGAGCATCAGGTCTCCTTCATCGTTGCCCGTCATGATGCCGTTTGCAATGGCCCATTCCACGCCCTCCTTGTGGGCGCCGCTGGGTGTATTGTCCATAGTGACCTCCAGTCTCTTCTTGAACTCTGCCCACTTCTGTGCGTTCACCAAGTACGACGGGCAGTGCTTGCCGGTCACGTCGAAGTGCCGGTACACCCGCTCAAGCGGGATCCCATACTTGGCCATCAGCTCCCTGCCCAGGGCCGCCGCGTTGGCCAGGGTGGCCTCGCTGGCCTGGTAGACACCGTTCCGGATGGTATCGCACATCTCGATGCTGATGGAGTTGGTGTTGGTGATGATCCCATGCATGGTCCCGCCGCCGGTCTTGTCGGCGTTGGGATACTTGCTGCCACCCACCGCCCAGGCCACCTTCAGGTCTGGCACAGACCTCCAGACCGTGGTATCGTCCACGAAATAGTGGGCGGATGCCTTGACGATGTTCTGCTGGAAGTACGCGGCATTATTGGCCGCCTTGTCCCCATCATTTCCAGTGTAATGGAAGATCAGGTACTTGATCTGGCTGGCCGCCCGGGAACCGCCATAGTTCCTGGGGTTGGCCAGCTGCTCCTTCAGCGTGTAGCTCATTTACTGTCACTTCCCAGCTGCTTGATTACCTGGTTGGCTCCAGTAGCAGCCAGGCCGCTCACAATGCCCACAGCCGCAGCGGTGATGAAGTCCGTGGCCGGAAAGTCTGGCATGAGGAACATGCCGACAATGCCCAGCACAGCGCCGCAGACGCCGCAGATGATAGGAATAAACTTGTTGTCCAGGCCGGACGCCTTGACGACCTGCCCGGCCAGCAGGCAGATAACAGTGATAGCCGCCACGCCGGTAATGCCAAGAGAGGAAATGTCCATATCAGACCTCCCGATTACACTCGAATAGCCTTGACAGCATAGCCGTCCGCGTCATAGGTCACATCAAACTTTCCGCGCTTGGTATTCTGGCGAACCACTTGTCCGGCAAGCGCATGATTTCGGCTCATATCCACCTTGTCCGGCAGAGGATCCTTTGCCTCACCAGGACGGAAGCCCTCCGCCATCTCTGCCTCAGTCCATCCACCACTAGGGTTCTTTTCAGGATTGAGGGAGAATCCGGCGTTGACCTCGTCCAGAAGCTTATTTGCCTCCTCCGCAGTGATCTTGCCGCTCTTGAAGTCATCGATGATGTTGTTGATGGTCTTGTTCATGATTGGTAGCTCCTTTCAAATATCCGGCTTGACCGCCGGTTTCTAATGATGTAAGATGTTATTGCCCGTTGTGCAGACGTGTGCTGTTTTGATAGCGCTCCCTCCGCGTTAAGTCGCAATGGACGGAGACAACGAATACTACGGGCTTTCGGCGCTCCTTCGGGGGCGTCGCTTTTTTACAGCCCAATGCGGGCCAAAACAAACGCAATCACAGCCGCCAGAACCGCCCACACGGACTTGTCCACGATGGCTTCCCACCGCTTTTTCGGCTTGGCCTGCTCGGCCTCCTGCCATGCGATCAGCCGGTCCAGCTTCTCCATGATATTGTCGTACTGCTCATTCCGGGCGGCCTCCGCCTTTTCCAGTTCCCGGAGGCGGTCAAAGAGTTCTTTGCGAGTGCTGCGGGATGCCTCCCGCCATTCCGACATCTGCTTTTCCAGCATGTTGGCTTTCTGGAGTCCCAGACAGTCCCTCTGCGGGTCCAGAATACACTTCTCGTCAGCCATTAGGACCTCCTTACTCTGCCGCCTCCGCAGTCATCATCTTGCTGAGGGTGCTGTATTCCTCCGGGGTCAGCCTGTCAGCGGCAAGATACACGTCCATCTTTTCCAGGAGGCCCTCGGTCCGCCCCCGGTCAATCAGCAGTTTGCAAAGATTGTATACAGTTGTCATGGTCCTGCTCCTTTCTTGTCATACAGTGGTTGTGGTGAGTTCCAGCATACACAGGCGTTTTTCATGGTCTGCCAGCATATCAAGGGTAATGTCCTCGGCTCCCAGTTCCGGCTCTGGTCGTCCATCATCCTCCACGGTAATCTGCCCTTGATAGGCTTCAGCCTGAGCGGTGGCGTACTTTGCATCCGTGTAAGGCGTCTTAACACCGGAGAGCACCGTCTCGATGTCCGGCTCCTCGGGAGTGCCGTGGTTGATCTCTGTTGCCAGCTGATATTTGATGATCTTCATGCGAACCCCCTTAATCCGTGCTTTTGGTGTACTTGATAATCACAACAGCTTCCGGTTGCCCTGAGAAACCATTATGTTCGATGACAATGGTGGTAGAATCAACAGTTACTGAAGTCACATCTTTATTTGGAATCAAATTCTGCTGTCCGACTAAACCTTTGCATTCAATACAAGCTCCCATATCGGATACTCCATGATCTACTTCTTTGCTATCGTAACTACTGAATAACTTCCCAATGTTCACCGCTTTGGCATACACAGGTTTGCCGCTGTACCGCTCCGTGGTGCGGTACTCGACGCCGATTTTCATGGGGGGATTTACGTATTCCCACGGAGTCCACACACCATCTACAGCATATCTGACAAAATGATCCGGTTGACCTAATGCGTTCCAAGCGTCTTGGCGGATCATGCCACCCGCCCCAGTGCGGGATGATACGAGTAGCCAGCCATAAAAGTTGGATGAAGGTCCATTTGATGAGCCTGCGCAACTATACCAGCCCGAGAGCACAGTTTGATTGAGGTCAGTCACAGGAGCTGCTGCGGCCCCCAGCCCAAACCCGCCAGGCGCCAGACTTTCTGCCCCACGCACACACTCCAGCAGTGTCAGCGGGAAAATGTTCTTCCCATTCTGTTGCAGCTGCGCCGTGCTCCCCGCATTCGCAAATGTCGGAGCTGTCTTGGTGTACGTCCAGTTGCGCGTCACTGTCACCACGCCGCTCCCGGGATTGGTGGATGCCGTAATCTTGATAGTGCCCGTGCCCGTGGGCAGGTCAATCACGGGAATTCTGATTGTGGCGCCGTTGGTGGCCGTAAACGTTCGGGTTGTTCGTCCAGCAGATTCCGTGACCGTCAAAGCACTGGTTCCGCTGGAGGACACCGAATACTGCACATCATTTGTGAGAGTGCCCAGGTTTCCGTCAGAGCCGGAGATTACTAAGACAGAGGAGCCCGCCACGGGAACCACTGCGCTGATAGTGTAGTCACCGTAGATGTTGTACGCACCGGACTTAACCCGATATTGTACTGTTTCCCAGTCTCCAGCGGTTTCGTTAAATGTCAGTCCCGCTCCAGAATAAACCTGCGTCCAGTTTACATCCGTGTTTGCCTTCCGTTCCAAAATGTAACCATCTGCTCCATCCACAGCGGACCACGAAACGGGAATCGGGCGGCCCTGCATGGATTGGACTGGCACAGTAATAGTTTTTGGCGCGGGAATCGTCTTGGAGATGCTTCCGTCGCTCTGGACAAACAATGTGCCGGGGAGAGTAAATACTGGCCGTACCCCGGCTGTATCGATAGTGCCAAAAGTACCTTCGTCACCAGTTATCTGTAACGCCCAAACACTTGTTCCGCTACTTGTGTTCGGAGTCCGAGTCCATTGTGTAAAAGGACTTCCGCCAAATAAAACTCTAATGAGTGTTGAAGCAATCGGCAAAGCAGAGCCTTCTACGTTAGCATACGTAGTTCTGCTCTTTCCCAGTTCTGTGAGAGATAATAGAAAAACAGCCCTCTCCAGCGTCCCAACCGCCCAATTTCCATTTCCGGGAGTATATTGGATTTTTGTGGTGCCGATAAGCTCTTGAACTTCTCCATCCAGCACGCTTTTGTATGTGCTGTTAAGCCGATTATCAACTTCGCTGGAGGCGTATGTATTTACACTGGAATTGTTCCACCTTAGCTGTTCGTAAACATCCTTCCGCACTAACAGCGTCCGTCCGGCTCCGTTTAAACCGCTCTCGTAATCATGCTTCGCCACATAGAATTCCACCGGGGAACCATTCTCATTGAGCTTTACCAGTGTGCCGACGGCCACCTGTCCTAACTGCTGTGCCATTATTTACCTCCGTTGTAGGTTACTTGGATTTGAGCTGCCGTAAAGGTGGTGCCAATCAGATATAGGGCGTCGTTAACGGTGCGGTTTGCCGCGTTCCCAAAAAATACTGCCTCCGTCTCCGGCTTAAACAGTGTAGCCGTGCTGAGGGGCGTTCCAACCTGCGACGGCTCGTCTGCCCTTACAAGGTCGTATGTGTTCTCTTGACCGGAGACAGGAGTAAGTTTAACCCGCCCCGGATAAGTAGGGATTCTGTCTTGCATGTTGCCTCCTTACCATTCGCCAGCGTAAACGTCACCAGCGAACAACCACAGAAGATTGTTGCTGACCCATACCAACAAATCATTGATATCGGTCAATATCCGCTCGATGTCATTTGCCTGCTCATAGGTGAGATGTTGTATGGTTTCAGGGCTTTCCGGCGGAGCCTGCCAACCGGAGGGATAAACGGGAATATTGGACATCATGGAGCGGATTGCCGCCACGTTGGAAAGGTAGCCCTCCAAATCCTGGCTAGTCGGGATATCATTGATAATCCAGTCAGTCTTAGGAGTAATCACCATCGGAAATCCAAACCCGCCGAACAAATCAGCGATATATTCAATCGCTTCTCCAACTCTGTTCAGGTCCGTTGCGTTGTATGCTCCTTTCATTCCGGCAGACCATTCCGTTTTTTCGTCGGCGGTCATTCCAGCCCAGCCTTTATCATGCAGAGTACGCCAGCGAGTCACGTCGGATTGTGTGCGGTCTGTTATCAAAGTGTCGATAATACCCATACTAGCCTCCAAGGGATGCCACAGTCGCCACAACGGTATTTGACAACTTGACTTCCATGCGGCGGAGATTCCCGGCATTAGTGGTCCCCCATGCGGTCGGAAGCGTCACGCAATCGCCTAATAGCTCTCCTGTCCAAACGATCTTCGCATTGGTGGTAATCCGTTTTGCATAGTAGTCATATACCCTCTGTGCCGTTGCTTGCCCGATATCCGGCGAAACCAGCGTGGCGTCCGCAACCTCAATAACATTTTGCTTATCGGTGGCAATTACATCCGGGTTAGTAATGGTGTAAACTGTTTTGGAATCGTCGTATTTGACACCGTTGATCTCCACGCCTCCGTTTTCGGTCTGAGTATATACATGGGCGGTCACTCTAACCTCTGTCACAAGTGCGCTGGTGTCCACGGTGACTCCAGTAAACGTGTAATCCTCTATGATGGCTTCAGGAGTCCCCGGCAAATTAAATACTCGGATGCCGTCCTGCCCATCAGTTGACGCGCACACGCCCCACGCAAATAGCACCTGCTGTATAGCCGTCCGGATAGTTCCGGATGTAATAACTCCTGTCAGAGTTGTGTCCTCTACGTCCGCGTTATACTCGATGGAAAACTGTCCATTCACGATCTCTTCCAATAGAGATTTCGCAGATTTCGCATTATACACGCCGCCAGGGAAGGGGCTGTCATCCAGAACTCCAAAAGCGTCCTGACAGTCGATTGTATAAAGGTTCTGCGCCTGTCTGGTGTGGCTGTCGATGTAGTACACACCGATCAATTTATCGTCGTTTCTGACCTCTACAGGCTGTTTGAGCTGGAACATAAAGTCCACGTCTTCCCGGCTGTCTAACGTCCAGTTCATTGTAGAGATGGGCATTTCCGCGGAAATCAGGCTCATTTCATTGATGATGGAGGCGGACCGTAACTCAGACATTCCGAAATAGCGGTAGGCGCCGAAAATAATATGTTCCAGCTTTGCCCTGAGATTGGGCAAATTCGTGCTGTTCAGGGTAATGACCACTTTGTCATAGCTCTGCACTTTCTGATTACAGAAATACGTTGCTGAATTGGGCGTAAAGTCCACGTCTGCCTTGAGAGATTCCCCTTGATACCACTTGATATTGACTGATGGGCAATAGTCACCGGATGCCATGTCAAACGCCAACGTAATGCCGACGGAGGAATACTGCTGATCCATTTCAAGCGTGATGACTGGTTTGTTTGTAAAATCACAGTCATCTCCGCTCGTTTCCATAGACCAAAACGCAACCTCCTGTGTATCTACAGTGACATATTCCCCAGTCAAGCCCCAGTGGTTCGGCTCACAAGTGATCGTCGGCTCCGGCGTAATACCGAACGGGAGTTTAGACGGAGAAGAAAATGACATGGCCTCCGTAGCGGAGACAGAAGCGTCCTCGTCCGCTCCCGGCGCTATGTCCTTGTAAAGTACAGTAGTAACACTCACGGAGTCACCTGCGCTTCCATGGGGACAAAACTAACTTCGATTTCGCCCCAATAGTTGATGCCGTTTTCCACCTTCTCCATATCCTGCGAGGCGCTGGTGTAATAGGCTTCATACGAGATCGTGGTTTGCCCATCAGCAGCTTCCAACTGTACAGAATCATCAACAGAATGTTCCACCAAGTAGTCCCAGAACTCGTCAAGGCCCTGGTAGTTGTCGCCCCGGCGAAACACTGTCAGCTGATGGCCGATATACGTTCCAATGATGTCCCGCACCATCCGACCAGTCATTACACGACCTGCGTTCTCTCCGTCCAGGACGTTGAAATTTCGGTTGTATGCGGAGATCGCAACGTCGGCGTCAAATTCCACGCCATTCAATTTAATGTAGCTCATAGCGGACAACCTCATTTCTATCTGTTCGTCATGGACATTCCGTGTCTGCGTGCTACCTTCTTCTGGTTTTGGTAGAACACTTCTCCATCCAGATTGATAATGTTTTCAATGACCTGACCATTTCCATTCATTCCGCTTTTGTTTAAGGCCATCATTACAGCCTGGACAATAGTGTCCAGAGGGGCCTCAATATTCGCCCCTTGTTTCTGATCGCCCAGCACTGCCAGAAACTCCCGATTAGGCGGAATAACCGCTCCTTGCGCAAGATACGGGATATTCGGGATTGTAAAGGGGCGGATTTCTTGCCCGCCAAACGTTCCCAGGAAAGGAATCGTGACTTTCGGAATCCTAATAACCAGATGTTCGTTGATCCAGTCAATAAACTTGTTTACAAGAGAGATTCCAATATTGAGCGCGTCCTTGATTGTCTGCACAAATCCATTCCAAATATTAGAAAACGCTTCCGAAATACTATCCCATGCCTCGTTCCAGTCAACCGTAAAGACATTGACAACAAACTCAATAACGCTTGTCAACCATTGAAGAATTTGGCTTACCCCGTCCGCGATTGCTCCAACGACTTGCCCGAAAATATCAATAATTACTTGAAATGCCGCAGAAATCGGAGGTCCAAAGGTGTTTACAAACCAATCAACCAGTGGCAAGATAAACTCGTTATAGATACGGAGCGCTCCTTCAATCAACGTACCTACAAAGTTTAGGAAGTTGTCGAGTAACGGCTTCAAATGCAAAGTCCAAAGCTCTGTAAAGGTATTGCCCAGAGTAGTCAAAACCGGCTTCAAGATCGTGTTCCAGATATTCACAAAAACAGACGTTGTGTTACTAATTGCGGCCTTGATCTGGTCGAAAATGGGTGCGCCCCATGTATTCCAGAATTTGATAATGCTGTTCCAAACGTCATTCCAAATATCTTGGATGATCTGCATGGCCGGGGCAATCGCATCTTGCCAAATCATGTCAAACACGGCCTTGACATTTTCAAAAAGCACATCTCCAACACTCAAAACCTGCGTTGCAATGTTAGTAAGCAGAGGGAGAATATCAACCGCCCACTTTGTCAGCGTGGGGAAAATTACGATGTTCCAAATGTCGGAAAGCACCATTGCTGCAGAGTCCAGAAGCCCTCCGACAACATTCCCAGCCGTAAGAATAAACTGGTTCAAGAAGTCCATAAACTCATTGTTGAACCAATCATATAGAGGCGGTCCAAGAGACTTGATGTCATTCCACATATCGCGGAAAACGTCAGTCAGCTTTCCTACTCCCTCAGAAATATAGGCGAACGTTTTTTTGAAAGAGTCTTCCAGAGGGCTAAATGCATCTTTAAGGCGGTCTATCAGCTTTAAGATTTTGCTCTCCGCGGCACTCTCCACGATGTCATTAGAGGTAATAGTCTCAATTTTGGAAAGGCCGCCGCCAGCTGTTCCTCCCGCTCCGCCACCTGAGCCGCTTGCAGAATTTCCAGTCAGCTTGTTGATTTCATCAAACGAAGCGATACTCTTTTTCTGCTCCTTGTTAGTCTCTTTTGTGGCATCGGTCAAAGCGTTCTGATTGTCAACAGCCTCATCAATACCGGAGGAAACACCGCCTACATTATCTTGCGTCTGCGTGATTTCCGTATTGGCACCGCCAAAGATAGCCGTGATGGCTGCATTAAAAGCGTTCGCCATGTCGATTAGCGCGGACACAATCCGGTTCAGAGTCTGCACCACTGGCAAAAGCACTTGAATCAGAGCCTGCCCGACAATGGACATGAACTGCTCCCACTGCATGGAAAGGATTCTGGTCTGATTCGCCCAGCTGTCTTGCGTCCGAATAAAGTCACCGGAGGCCAAAGACAGCTGATCCAAAACGAAGTTATAGCGCAGAGTCACCAGCTCCGCCTGAGACATAGCAGAAATACTTTTGGTGATGCCCTGAGACAGCGCAAACGCTTCTAGGTTGGCTTGGGTCATAACGATGCCCAGGTCTTTTAATGTCTCCGTTTCACCCGTAAAGACGGATTTCAGCTTAATGTCCGCCAGCTCCTGAGAGATGTTGTAGAAAGATGCCACATCACCTGTAAGGCCGGTGAGCGTCAAGGACATCTCTGCCGCCTCTGCTTGCGACAAGCCCATATTGCTTGCCATTGCCATATATGTAGAGGTGGTACGCTTGGCCGCAAGCTCGCTCATGCCGAAGTTGGTGATGGCGTTTTGGGCAAACTCGTCAACGGCGCTGGACATATCGCCAAAGGCCACGTCGACAACATTCTGGACTTCCGCAACATCGCTTCCAAGCTGGATAGCCTGTTTGGAAAAGTCGATAATTTTATCAACAGCAAAGGCCGTTGCAGCCAACTTTGCCAGCTTTGTCAACGCACTTGTTGCCTGTTGTGTGTTTGCCCGAACATCAATGATAATAGAGCCATCTGCTGCCGCCATGTTCTCACCTCCCTAGCAGTTTTTTCAGAAGTTCGTCCTCTTCTTCCGTGTAATGCCGCTTTAGATCAACTTTTGAGCGGTTCTGGTTGTAAAATTCCTTTTCCCACTTTTCGAGCTTTTTGTGTTTCCGGAGCTTGTCACGGATGGAAACAACGGTGGAAAGCTGCCCTTCCCCAATGCCCATAAAGTAAGAAACAAAGGTCCACCAATGACAGAAAGAGTCCGATCTAACATCATGCCCAGCCACCTTGATGATGTCGGCGGCGATCATTTGGTAGTCCTGCTCCCAGTCGATCAGTTTTGGCCGTTTTTTATCCTCCTGTTCTTCTCCGCAGGCGATAAACCAAAGCAGCTTTTCAATCGCTTCTTGATAATTACTTTCCGGCATTTCTTCAAATTGGGGATAAAACAGGGCCAAGCACACATAGACCTTTACAAACTCGTTTTCGCCGCCATTAAGTCTGGAAATGATGTTCAGGATGTCCCGGTAATCGGCGTTGATTGCATATTCTTTTCCACCAACTTCAAGATTGACCGGGAGTGTCCATCTCATTTATTCCTTGCCTCCTGCACGGCTTTCTGAGCCTCCATCTTTGCATAGGTCTTAACGCCGTCTTCAACGACGGGGACCATGGCATCCAAGAAATTGGTAATGACTAACTCCCCGTTACTGGCAACAGCCATTACATTCGCACCGCTCAAGATGCTATCAAAGTCGTTTTCCTCACCGAACACATGGGAGAGAGACTTTTTTACGCGGGCATCATACTCCGCCAGCAGGTCAATGGCATCCTCTCCGGTCTCCGCGGATTTTGAACGTTCGTTATAATCCTTCTGGATTCGCTCGATTTCCACACGCAGGTCCTTGAACCGCTTGTACAGGTTTGGGTCAGATGGGTTAAACCGCAAAACGCCGCTTTCATTGATCTGATAGGTTTTAATGCCCGTATCAAATGTGATCTTCTGCATAATTCCTCCAAAAAGGGGGCACAGCACTATTCCTTTGTACTGTGCCCTTTCTTGTCTTTAGGCCGCTCCGTCTGCTCTAAAGGTTACAGTTCCTGCGCTATTGGTGACGGTCCCAAGCGTTCTGGTGCCGCCGTATGTAATGTCGCAAGAAATTTCCAGGTTTCCGCCGCCAGCTCCACCAATTCGCGTTACAGACACGGATGCGCCACTGTATCGCTCCGCAAAATTGGACTCGCCAGATGTTGCGTAGTAGTGGCCGATCAGCATATCTTGATTTGCCAGAGCCTGTGCGTCCTGGTCCTTGATTGCCAAATTCCACAGTTTCACCGCCGCTACGTCCCCGGCATCCAGAGGGATAGGGTCGAAGCTCTGTGTGATGACGGGCTTTGTGAGTGTGGTCCAGGTGTTCCCAAAAATGTCCTTGATAGACTCCTCGGACCAGTCCATTTCCTCATCGGACTCCTCAACGCGCTTTCCAATGGCGGACCATACAGGTTCCTCCGGTGTTCCAGTATTCAGATATGCAATCAGCAGTTCACGGGCAATCGTGCGCCCTTCTGTGGTGTTAAACTCCAAATCTGCCAAAGTGTTCACTCCTTTCAGACATTGACCTCATAGGCCAGTCTCATTAAAATTTGATAGTCCTCATAGCCGTCTCCATAAGCCGCGAACTTAGAGGATTGTGTGGTCGGCTCAACCCTCAGAGCGTTAATGCCATTTCCTAAATTGGGGTGTTGAGTTCTTGCCCAGTCTCCGAAATGGTTCAGCATTTCGTCTGCTTGGAGCCGTTTGTCGTTACTAGTCCCCGGTTTAATTCGGTAGATAATTTTGAATTGATACTCTGCTTGATACCCGCCGATAATGTATTGCTGGGTGATGTACGTCCCTTGGATAGTAGACAGGGCCATGGCCGCATCATCTCCAGCGGCATCGTCGATATCCAGGAATTCATACTTGATAACTGTCACAGGCTTGTCCGGAAAAGTATTGGCCCACACCAGCATAGAGCGTGAAATGCGGTCAACCTCCTCCGAAGATGCCAAAATCCTCTGCTTTTTATCCTCGAAGATATCGCTTCACCGCCTTTCCAAAGACTCGCTCCCACTTGTCCTTGTTTTCCGCCTTGCTTGCCTCAAACCAGTGCGATTGCGCCTGTGAGTGCATTGCCTTGTTGAAAACCAGGTCTTTGTCGGTGAGAACTTTTGTCGCTCCGTAAGATGCATAACTGCTGCCTGTTGCCGGGTCTATCATCAATTTGCCGTAGTATAAATAGCGAGATTGTGGGCCGGGATAGATAATCCTGGATTCCTCTACTTTTGTTCTTCGGTCGAGATTGCCCGTTAAGGCCGGAACGTATGGAGATGTATCCTTTTGTGCTTGGATAGCCATCGCATAAACAGCCTTTTTGCTTGCTGCTTCCAAATGCCCCGTCACAGTTGGAACAATATTGGAGCTGACATCAAAGCTAAACATCAGTTCCCACCAACTTCCCAATGAGACATCTCGCCGCCGAAGTCCTTTAAATCCACAGTGTTGACATTGTAGACATCATCGTATGCGGCATCGATCTTCTGAGCAGACCAATTAGGGTGGACGGCCTCTCCTTTTACAAAGAAGGTGTTTTCTCCAGTGGAAAGCGTCCAAAGCCCGCTCTTGTCCTCTGCCCGCCAAAATTCAATAGGCCCTACATACTGCTTTGGCTCACCAGTCACCCCGTCTACGGCTTCAACGCTGGTCGGAATATAAAGGTTGACTGCATCCGCTCCAACCAAACCGCTTTCGTTAACGTTTTTGGCCTTGACAGCATCCAGCAGAACTCCTCGCAGAATGGTAATATGATTTGTAGTTGTTTCCTCAAAAGTGCTAGGGTCCTCTTCTGTCACCACGTTATAGAGCGTCACAACATGGGGGAACACAGCCACACCCCCTTCCACGATACAGGAGGCCCGTACTGGACAAATACTGCGCTGCAACAGATGCAAGAGATGCTTGTGCTGCCTGTGCCGCTGTCGTGGCCTGCTGTGCGCTCTCGCCTCCGCTCCGGTAGGTCTTGGACCAGCTGCCCACACTCTGGCTTTGCAGCTCTCCGCCCTCTCCGACGTTTGCGGAGTTTTGGAGAGCGTTCAGGGCTGCTTTGCTGGCGAGATCGATGCTCTGGTACTGCTCTGCAACAGCACAGCAGGCCATTTTCAAGGCCTCCAGTTCCTGATTTTTGCCTGCCCGGCCCTGCGTGTAATAGTCCAAAAAGCTGCTTGCACGCAAGGCGAGGCGCGGGAAGTCGGTCTCCTGAATGGCGGTGCCCAGGTATGTATTTTTGTAATACTGATAATCTGCGTAAGCCATCAGGAGTCCTCCTAGCTCTTTGTGGCCCGCTTGCGTGGTTTAGAGGCCGTTGACGCGGACATTACAGCGGCCTCAATTAACCCCCCGTCACAGTGACAGTGGCGGTCTTGGTCTTTCCGGTGTCCTGCTTGCTCTTGGCGGTCACGGTCAGGGAACTGTTTGTCTCCGCCGCGTCAGTGGTCAGATAACCGGAGGCGCTGATCTTGGTGCCCGCCTTCAAGGTGGAGGTTCCGGTCACGCTCCAGTCAACGGCGGTGCTGTACGGGCCGCCCGTACCGGTCACAGTGGCGGAAAACTGCTGTCCGGCCCCCTTGGCAATAGAGGGAGATGCCGGGGTAATGCTCACGTCGCTGATGGTACCGGTGGCCTCAGCATACACGGCAAAGGGGAAGGCATGACTATCCTCGACGTTGTAAGCGTTGATGGGGTTGGGAATCTCCCATCCCAGGCGCATGACGGCGCGCAGCGCAACCATGTCATTCTGCATCAGGTTATACAGGATATTTCCGGTAGTGGGGTCCTGCACCACGCCGCTGTCGAAAATCTTGAAAGTCATATCCTGACGGATAGCGTAGACCAGCTGGCTCCAGTCACCCACGATGGCGAGGGACTTCGCCGGATTGTAAGCGCCATTCATGGGGAAATACATGCTCATGCCGTCCAGGGCGTACCGAGTGTCGCCCTGCATGTCGGTCTTGAAGATAGGCTGTCCGTTAGCATCCACCAGTCCCCGCAGCTTGGCCCGCATCTGGACCGCAGCCATCACGCCGTTGGGGATATAGCCGCCCTCCTCGACCTGAGCGATCACGCCGCCCACGCCCATGATGTCCTGGTAGATGTCGCCGGTAGTGGCGACGACGGTCCCGGCCGTCTCTGCGGAGGGGACCAGGCCGTCCCGCCAGGAGGTGGGCTTGTTGGTGCCGTACAGAATAGCGGCGTCGATGACCTTGCCAAAAGCCTCAGTCAGGCGGGGCCGCACCTCGCCCCAGATGTCGTAGTCGGAATCGGCCAGAACCGCCTCGGGGATGGGGACAATGACGGCGATCTCCTCGGCATAGATTTTCTTCTTGTCCCACTTCATGTTAGTGGTCTGTTTCAGGGATGCGTTGGAATTGGCGGCGTCGCTGGTCGCCTCGCCGTTGACAAAGTAGGCGGTGGGCAGGGCGTCCAACACATTGAGGGTCTGGGTCTTGCTGGTCATGTTGGGCAGCCGACGGGCCATCCGCAGCACAGCGGACTCCGTCACAGCACCCTGGATGATCTCCCGAGTAACCGGCTCGGGAATTAGGCCGGAAAGTTTCTCACGGTCAATAATAGGGGTAGCCATTTAATGCTCCTTTCATTTCAGCGCCCCACGGATAAGGGCGTTCATCACGTCGGACTCCTTCTTCTGCCCGCCGCCAACAGGGGCAGTCCAGTCAAAGGTAGTCTGTGTCTGTTTTCTCTCAGCGGTCAACTCGTCCACGGCCTGTTCGAAGGTTTTCTTATCGTCCACCATCTTCCCGGCCTTAAAGGCGATAAACTCGGCCTCCTCGCCGGACAGGCCCTTTTGGGCCAGATACAGGTCCCGCTTGAGTTGGTCCCGCTCCGCCTCTGCGGCGGTCAGTTTCCCGGCCAGCGTGTCCCGCTCTCCGGTCAGCTTGTCCCAGCGCTCCTTTTCACCGGCCTGCCCGTCCTTCCAGGTCCGGTAGGCGGTCAGTTCTTCTTCACTGGGCATACCCTTCATGGCTTTTGCAAGCCGCTTGCCGATCATGGCATCCACTTCCGCCTGAGTGAAGGTTTTTTCAGGCGTGGGCTCCGGCGCAGGGGCCGGGGTAGGGGTAGGGTTATTGATAGGTTCGCTCATGGTATTACCTCCGTTTATTATCAGGGCCGTCGCCCTGCGGTTTTACGCCTCTCGGCATGCTTGAACAAATGAAAAAAGGCCAACCGCCTACGATTTGTAAGCAGTTGACCCCAACGGTCCTTCTCTGTCCCCTATCGGTCAGAGGAGCGATATACGGTTTTCTTTTTCTCCTCTAAGATGAGGAATCCGCTTTCTTTTTTTCGGATAATAGCATCATTGCCACGGTCAAGTATGGCCTTTATGATGGCCCAAGCTTTTTCATCCATCAATATTCTATCTTCATCCTCTCCCGCTGCAACGGCAGCCCCGCCGCCTCGCTGAATACTTTGTATTCCTTGTTCAACCGCCGGATACGGGTCGTTACAGCTTGGTAATCTTCTTCCAGTCCAGCGGCCTTATATGCGGTTTGTTCCCGCTTCAGCTTGCGGACGGTACGTTCTATTTGGCGTTGCTTTTGAGTGGCCGCATATCCATCGTACTGCCTGCCCTCAAAAGATATCTCCCGATTTTTCCCCTTCATCGCGTTCAGATCAGAGCTTGAATAGGTCGGCTCCATGACACCCTCAACAAACGGATAAAAGTGGTGGCGGCAGTTCCATCCGCCTAGACCAGGTCCGGTACCATAACCCGTAGAAGCGATAAAATCAGGATATCTCCCGCTGGATTGTTTTGGTTTTTTGTTCCATCGGTAAATCTTCCCTTGCCAGCTCTCGTGATTTTCCGACCCGGTTCCGGTATTCCGCGCCCCGATATGAGCGGAGACCTCAACCAGATCAGTTTCCAAATAATCCATGCCTTGCTCCGAATACTGTTGGCAAAGCTGATTGATACCGGTCATAATAGCGCGGCGGACTGCAACATCAATTTGGTCCATGTGGCCGCTTTCATATTCCGCTGTCTTGATACCGCTGTCTGCAAGCTGTTTCACGGCACCGCTAATTGCCTGATTGTAGCTGATTGCTCCACTCTGTATCTGCAACACGGCATTATCAAGTGCCCATTGGTAAGCACTTGCAGGCCGGAGCAATGTCCTTCCATTGTCGAGCAGGAAAGCCATTGATTGCGTAATATTTCGGAACGTTTTGCGAGTCTGCTCATAAATGGCATAGGTATCTTCGATGCTCAACAGTGTTTTTGGCGCGGTCACATCTGCTATCTTTATCAATTCAGAGTAATACCGCTGGTTCCGCTCCACCACATCGTCCAACAGCTCAGTCAGATTCTTTTCGCTGATGTTGGTTGTTCGACGAATCGCACGCTCAATCTCCTGTTGGCTGATACCGTGAGACCGGAGTGCTTGGATGTCCAGCACCGTTACTTCGTTTAGCTCCCCTGATACTTTAAGCCTAGAACAAATTTCCTCTAGTAGCGTGTTTTCAAGATTGCGGTACAGCTCTGCTAGCTCCTCCGGGAGGGCATCGAGAAGTTCCGGGGTAAATGGATACCTCATTCAATTTCTTCTTCCTCCTCGTCCGTCATATCCTCCATTTTCGGCAGCATCTTCTTTGCTGTGGCTTCGTCCTCGTTATACCACTTCATGCGGTACTCCCAATCGTTCATAATACCCGCCGCTAAATCCTGCCTGTCATTATTTCGTTCTGTTGTCTTGTCCTCGATGATGCTATCATCGAAATCAATAGTGACCTCCGCATCCTCATTCAACCCGGCACCCATGGCCGTGTTGCCCAAGTGAAGAATAATCCGGCACAGTTCTTTGATGGCGCTCTCCAGAATGATTTCATGCTTCTTGATGGTGCGGAACATGGTGGAGTTTTCGCTGATGACCTGGGTGGCGGTAGTGATGTTCCCACCGTCAAAGCGGTAATAAGTCTCCCCGAAACCACACTTGCTGGACAGCAGATTAAGCTGTGTCTGCACCCCCTGGGTGTGTTCCGCTGTCCGAAGGTTCATGTCAATGGGCTGTATGATAGCCCCGCCCTCGATATCCTCCGGCAACACATAATAAGCCAGGTCATCAGGATCAAAAACCGGCTCCCCATCCAAATACTGTTGTGCGGAAGGCTTGACCATCACCCGCTTTTTCCCGAGCACAAACTCATTGACGTAGCTGTCAAAAGCAATATCAACGCCCTTCATGCTGTCAATGGCGTTGGCGTAGACCGAAATCCCGAGCGGAATGGAGTAATCGAAGTTGTTGGCGATATTGGGCCGGTCAATGACGAATTGCCGCCGGTCGCTGCCGGTGTGGACAACAGGGGGCACCCGCTCAAATCCCTGCACGGAGGTCAGCTTTACCTCAGTATCTACGTTCTGGTTCCGATATGTATACAGCCGGTTCTCAATGTTGTACAGGCCGTCGACCTTCCGGTGGATTTGCAGATAGCAGTAATCGTCCCCGTTTACGTTGACGATGCTGTCAAAGGCACATTCAGTAATAACGCCATTCTGCCATGACAGGGGCCAGATATGCTCTACCGTTACATAGTCAATGATGATATCGGTTGCGCTGCCTGGGACTGGCCCTGCTTCCGTGACCCCCATGCCCACTACACGGGGAATAAAAGCCACCGTGCCAAGAGCGAAGGCCATTTCCTGCATCTCGTTGGAGCGCACGCGAAAGTTGTTCTCCTTCAGAACTCGATCAATAAATTCTTGTTCTTTCGTACCATCCAGAGTGATTTCAACCCGCTCATTCATAAGTAGGTTCGCCCAGTCCTCCGGGATTTTCTTTCCCATGTTGAGGGTGTACCGCTTGCAGCGCACCATCCCGGCCCCGTTTCGTACCCGGTAACGGTGGAACCCCTTCACGTCGCCCTCATACCAAGACTTCCACTCTTGCACCTTCGTGTAGAACTCCTCCGGCACGGTGGAGTAACCAAGTTCTTTCAGTTTTTCGATAATGTTCATGCTGTTACTCCCATTCTTCGGAATACTCGCTCCAAAGCGTACCGTGTGGCATCAATCAGGTGATTGTTCTCGTCAGGATACCCGCTGATGATCTCTCCATCCTTATTACGCTCATACTCATAGTTCACAAATTCCTCATAAGCATGTGGCGTTCTGCGGCGGTCAATAACGATCTTTCGGCGTTGCAGCCACTTCATACCGTACTCCACACTACCCGGCCCCTTTATTGCTTCCTTGGCGGGGAGTCCCATGGCTCTGAAATCTGCGGCGGACTTAGGCTCCGCGCTGTCGCAAGTGATATAAGCGTCTTTGTATCCGCGCTTCAAAATCACGCCCGCACCAGCCTCATTTGTCAGCTTGTTTTGGCATATCTCATCAATCATGTAAATGGTCTCATGTGCCCGGTCGTAGTGAAGGCGGATAAAAGCGAAAGGGTCAGGGAACCAGCCCCAGTCCACACCCTGGTAAATCTTATCGAAGGAAGCAATCTCTTTGTCGGTAATCTCTCGCAGTTCCAGGTTTTCAAAGACGTTTCCACCCGTTCCAACCGGAATTCCCAAATACTCATGCTGGTAAGCTCGCTCATCCGTTTCTTTCAGGTGTTCAGCCTCAAACAGAAACTGCTCTCCCAGCCACTCCGGCGGCGCTTCCAAGTATGTACTCTTGTGGCACAGCCTGTCCGCCCTCTCCTCCAGGCTGTCCTTGTTGGCCCAGTTGTCCCGGCTGATTGGCGGGTTGTAACTCTCAAAGTTCCAGAACTTGGAGCCGCCGCGCATGGTAGATTGTAAAATGGTCCGGATTTCAGCCCGTCCAGCGAATTGGTCCTTCTCCTCAAAGTGAGTAACAGCAATATACCCAAACGGCACTTTGATAGATTTGATCTTCATGGGATCATCAGCGCCCCGGAACATGATCTTTTGCCCAGTCGGCTTATATACAAGTTCCAACGGCTGCACCTTGGCTATCCAGCAATCAGCCATGCCAAGTTCACTAATCGCCCACAGGTATTGAGCATATACGCTATCTCGCAAAGTATTTCCGACCTTGCGGAGCACTAAGGCGTGGGTATTAGGGTTGGTTAGTAGAATTAACGGCACAAGCAGGGACACGCAGGAAGATTTCAGAGACCCACGCCCGCCAGATAAGTCATAGTGAGTGTGTCTGTGTCGGAATACATCACGGGCCAGCAAATGAAATGCGGGGCCAAGTACAGTAGATAAGCGCACTTCAGACATCTATAATCACCTGCACCTTGTCCTCTTTCCCCTCACCCTTGATGTCCGTCCACTTGTCGATCAGCGTCCCCAGGGCCGTCGTGATCTGCGCAGGTGTGGCCTCCGCCAGCTTTTCAGGATCGTTGAGCGCGGCAAGGCCCTTTCCGATGATTTCGCACACAAGCCCCTTCTGGCTCTCCATGTAAGCGAGAATGTCAGCAGTGTTTTCTTCTTTTTTCTGTGCTACTTTTTGCTCAATATCGCTACATTCAAGAACAATTCTCTTTACCGTCCCATCTGCAATACGGTTTTTCCTTGCTGTAGCGCGATAGCTGCCGGTCTCCAGATAGTCAGCCACGATTTTCTTTTTCCGTTTATCCGTCAGCCGTGCAGCCATGTCACCACCTCAATCAAAAATTCCCCTTACCCGACCCTCCCATCATTTCAGCGAGACGGGCACGCCCTTGTATCAAAGCTCCATGTTGGGGTAAACTGTTTCCCACACCTTCATATGGTAAATATTTACCTCACCGTAGTTAGCATCGAAAATCTTCCTCACGCCGTATCCCATCCGCTCACTTTCTCTTTTGAGTTTCCTCCAATCAAAGTCCTTATGAGACCGTCCATTCATGTGGGCAACTCTTTTGATGGAGTACCATTCTTTGCTCCGGTCCAGCTCTGCCTCCAGTGCCTTTCTTCTGTCCTGTTCTCCTTTGAGCACAGTACACAGCCGGATCATAATATCCGGATTCATAATTGCCGCTTCAAGGGTTTCAGGAGTTATGTAGGCCCCATGCTTGCGGATAGACGGAAGCACCTCATCAAAAATCCATTTTTCAAATCGTTCCGCCCCCGGCAGCTCTGACTTGGCTGCCAGACGGTAAATGTCACCCTCGGGGATGAACTTCATAGCCTGTTCACCACCGTTGGTAGGGAGTCGGCGAATCACCGACCCCTTGCAATGAGTAGTGATTGCATCAGCGGGGCGTTTGTATCCCAGCGCCTTTGCCACATCACTCCCGCAGAACATCACCTTGCCGTCCTCTTCTATGGTCCGGATTTCTCCAAACTCCGGGTTGTTGAAAATCATAAGCTCATTCATTTGAGGGTTCTCCTTTCGTATATGTTAGGAGAGGCGGCGGGAGATTACCCCGCCATGCGTAACCCCTCAATATTGATCTTTCCGCCCCCGTCTCCTGCAACTGCGGGGCGACATATTTGAGCGGGTGAGGATTTGCACCTCACATACAGGGGCGCGTATAAACCTCGTTGCCCTGCCCTACGATTTATCGGTGCGTCTACTGACATGGGTCACCCGCAGTTTCCCGCAAGTGACACACACCCACTTTCGTGTCTATTCCGCCACCGCTCAGTCGTTATCTGCTCCGCGTGTCGGCTTCGATTGCGAAACTCTGGAGCAGGTTAACGTGAAGGGAGTCCCCCGGCAGGAAACGTACAAGAGAGGCACTCCTTTCCGTTTAATATCTGCTCACTAGATACTCCTGCCGGGGGAGTGGGTTGTCCTTTGGGCCGTGGTTGGTCACAGCCCGAAAGGGGAGGAAAAAGAAGGAGCACGGGGAAGTTACTCCCTCATGCTCCATTGTCGCATAGTCTTCGCTTTTAATTCCCACTTTTGTGGGAACCACTGCCCAAGTTTTTTGTGATGATGAAAGATTACACCCTATGTACAAATGGGAAGTTTGTTCTCCCCAGCAGATAGTCCGTACTGACCCCATAATAATCCGCGATTTTATATAGGGCATCCATAGACGGCTCTACTTCTCCTCGCTCATATCTTCTCAACATATCCGGGTGCAATCCCATCAGTTGTGATGTAACTGTCATGCTCCGAACTGGCCGCATGGACTCTCGCAACTTTCTCAGCCTTTCCGGGAACTCACCCATCCATATCCTCCTTCTTGATCCAATACCGTCCCGCACAGCGGTGGGCGGTAACGCAGGCGGTAGAAATCCTGCAGGGGCGAACCCCAACATCCTCTGCGGCAGATTTGATCGACGGATACTCCTTCCGCTGGCCGTGACGATCAATGGAGATCACTTCGGTTTCAGTCATGCTCTGCCCCCTCATGCCGTCCTCCCTCCCCGCCGTAGATGTTGCCGATGATCTCACAGTAGTATGCCGTCTCTATGCTCCTTCTGTGCCAGTCATGTGCCATCTGGAAAATCGCATTATTTTCGTTCCACTCTACTGTGTATATTGAGTTCTCGTGCGGGTCATAGACGTTGTCCCCCTCAAAAATCCGCTTCCCATTCTTATCTTTCAGGCCGGTGTACTGGCAGACCGTGGAGGGGTCAACATCATGACAGGTATCGCAGCAAATAAAGCCTTTGCTTTTTGAAAATAATGTTTTACTATCACTGGGCAAGATTGCGCGGGCACCGCCTGCAAAGCATACCAAGCTTCCGGAAATCCATTCGCCATTATCCAGCCGCTTGGCTTTGAAAAGGATTTCTCTCATTGTTTTTCCTCCATCATCGTTAAAGCCTTCTGCAAGCAAGCCTGTATCTCTTCACTGA
>QWCV01000330.1_pt1 | contig 58865 bp, 52 predicted proteins | sample 1972621 | NCBI WGS metagenome assembly QWCV01 (sample SAMN09866699, study PRJNA288562) | Human gut metagenome isolate pre2_stool, whole genome shotgun sequencing... | isolation source: gut | host: Homo sapiens | place: USA: California | reverse complement strand
CTAGTATAATTTGCAAGTGACAGATTAACCAACGTCCTTGAGGCGTGGCTAGTAATACAGGCCCTTTGGGCCGCATGAGAAAAACCCCCGGCTAGGCCGAGGGATATTTATTGCGTAAAAATCCATTTTGTGATATAATTCACTAAAGGAGGCTACCATGAAGAAATTTAAAGCGCTATATTACGGTCTATACATAATTTTAGCTTTAATTGTCATTGGATTCTACCTTATTACTCATGGCAATCCCATAATCAAAGCGAGGGTGGAAAAAGATGCAAAGGAGTATATAAATAGGCATTACAAGGATCTTGACCTTGAGATCGATGGCATGCACTATCAAATTGAGGGCGGCTTTTACATCGTAGAGCTTCAGGACAAGAAGAGCCAAGACACTTGTTTTGAGCTCGATTACGACCATAGCGGCAAGTTTAGGTACAGTACTTACTATGAAATCCTTGACAACACTTACGATAGGTATAGAGCCTTTCTTAAGGACTATGCTAAGGATATAGCTGAGGAGGAGGCTTTTGATTTTGAGCTTAGCCTAGAGCCTGACAATGAGCTTAAGTATGAGTATTATCTTAAATTGGATCAAGACTTTGACAGGGAGCATCTGCCAAGCAAGGTCTTAGCACACTTTCACGCATACGAAGATGAGCCGAGCCTTGAGGGCATGATGACTAGACTTAAAAAAGTGCAAAAAGCCATTGCCAAGAGGAATTTGGACGTGCGCTACTACTCAGGCAGAATCATCCCCACAGCTGATAAGGCCGAAGAGGGCATGGCAGAGCCGTGGTGGCACGCTATCAGCGTTGATAAGGTTATGGAAAAGACTATATTAGATGGTAATATGGAGACGCTGAAGAGGAGGTCTAATAAAAAATGACAAAGACTATGAAAATAATTTTATACACAGCTCTTGCAATACTTTTAGCTATTGTTTTATTCATTGTGCTCTCATTCTTTGGCAATCCCATTAGCAAAATTATGGCGGACAAGGCAGCGGATCAATATTTAGAAACACATCACAGAGACCTTGACCTTGTGCACGAGCGTGCCTATTACAATTTTAAGGACGGGACATACGTCGTAGAGCTCTGGGACAAGAATAGCATTGATACAAAGTTTACACTTGACTTCGATAGCTTTGGTAAAATGAAGCGCGACACTTTTGATGATAGGCTTTTCAACACTTTCCGCAGATACATGGGCTTTTTAGACGACTTAGCAGATGAGGTAGCTAAAGACAGCGAACTTGATTTTGTAATTTGGCTAAGACCTGATGATGACACTGATTATAGAGATTATCTCACACTTGATCAAGACTTCGATAGAGATAATTTGCCAAGTAAGATTACAGCTGGTTTTAAGGCTTATGCAGAAAAACCAAGTTTAGATGACCTTATGAATGGCCTTAAAAAAGTATACGAGGCTCTTAAGGAAAGGAATATAGCCGTGAGCGAATATTCAGGCCTTGTAGTTCCTAACGCTGATAAGGCTGAAGAGGGCAAGGCAGAGTCTTGGGCGAACGCTATCAGCGCGGGTGATGTGCCGGAAGATGTGATTGTGGATGGAGACTTAGACGAATTAAAGAGGATCTTTGACGAGGAAAATAGTTATGTAAATACAAAGAGTTCAAGACTTCTACCAAAGTTTAAAACTCAAAAAATAAATAGTTGCTGTGCTGCTTAGGAGAGTTTTATGAAAATAAATGTTGTAAACAGTACATCAACATAAAGGAGGAACTCATATGCCCAAAGCAAAAAAAGAGATAATTGAAGCAAAAGGATTTGCTATTCAAATTTATACTGAAGACTTTAAAAATGATTATATAAGTCTAACGGATATTGCTAAGTATAAAAATAATGATGATCCTAGATTTGTTATACAAAACTGGATGAGAAACAGAAATACTTTGGAATATATAGGTTTATGGGAAGTTTTGAATAATCCAGATTTTAACCGTGTGCAATTCGACACGTTTAGAAATGAGGCAGGACTTAATAGATTCACTATGACACCACAAAAATGGATTGATTCTACAAATGCTATTGGCATAATATCGAAGTCTGGGAGATATGGTGGAACCTATGCGCATTATGATCTTGCGATGGAATTTGCCTCATGGATTTCACCAGAATTTAAACTGTATATTATTCAAGACTATAAGAGACTTAAAGAAGATGAAAACTCAAAATTATCATTAGCTTGGAACCTTAATCGAGAAATATCTAAGATTAACTACAAAATTCATACAGACGCAATCAAAGAATATCTCTTAAAAGATCTTACCAACGAACAGTTGTCTTACAAGTATGCAAGTGAAGCAGATATGCTCAATGTAGCCTTGTTTAACAAGAGAGCGAAACAGTGGCGTGAAGAAAATCCTGAGTTAAAGAGTAATATGAGGGACTATGCAAGTCTGAATGAGTTACTTGTACTTGCCAATATGGAAAGCTATAATGCGATTCTTATTGGAAAAGGTATGGAGCAAAAAGAAAGAATGATGGAACTTAGAAAACTTGCCAGAACACAATTAATGTCACTTGAAAAACTTGGTGATAGTGGCATTAAAAGATTAGAAGGAAAGTAATAATAACTGTTAGTTTGTAATTGAATAAATAAATTTGAAGTTGTGGAGGATGATAAAAATGATTAGATTTGATGAAATTACGAATAAAAATATTTGGAAAGTTTGTGCATTAGAGCCATATGAAGAGCAAAAAGATTTTGTTGCTGATAACATACAGAGCTTGGCGGAAGCATATTCAACAAGAAATGAAGGCAATAATGCGTTGCCGCTTGCAGTATATGATGATAACACCCTGATTGGATTTGTTATGATCGGAAAAGGAACCGTTGGCAATGAAGAAGAAAGTCCTTTAATCAAAGAAAACTACTGCCTCTGGAGACTAATGATTGATAGGAAATATCAGGGACGAGGTATGGGAAAGCAGACGATTGATGCCGCAATCAATTTGATACGTACATTCCCATTTGGTGAGGCAAGAAAGGTATGGTTGTCGTATGAACCAGAAAACACTAGAGCAAGAGCAATATACTTAAAGTATGGCTTTTCCGAGAATGGAGAAATGTGTGGCAATGAAATTGTAGCCGTGTATGATTTATAAATTGGAACTTTTTCAGCTTATTTTAAAATTATAGATTCATATATAGATTTCGACATAATGTATCTATATTTAAGATAGACAACTTCCAGTTTATAGTACTAGTAATCCACCTGAATAGATAGATTATTTACATCTAAAGGCGTTGATATCACTATACGATTGTACACTGGGGTTTCGCGCTATAATAGTGATAGAGGCAAATACTTATGTAAATACAAAGAGTTCAAGACTTCTACCAAAGTTTAAAACTCAAAAAATAAATAGTTGGAGTGCTTTTTAGAGTATTTATGGAACAAAATCATATTAAAATACAAATAATACGAATGATTTTATTCCCTAAATAATGAATAATATTTTAAAATTATGAAAGTATTTGATAAAATAAAAATATAAATTTCAAAGAATTTGGAGGTATAGACAGATGACAATTAATAAATTTTCTTTTAAATAATACGAGAGGTTAAGTCCTCTCAAAAAATAAGGAGGATTTATGATATATATAGATAATCTAAAAAAAGAAATTAACACAAGAACGTTATTTGAAATAAAAAATTTGACCATTGGAGAAGACAATAAAATTGGTTTAATCGGTGATAATGGAGCTGGTAAAACAAGTTTCTTTAAAATTCTAATAGGCAAAGATACAGACTACAGTGGGAAAATTGATGTACAAATTAAAATAGCCCATCTTTTAAATGACGATGAAGAAGAAAAATTTTCACATGATAACTATCTTAAAGCTAAACTTAATAAAGAGGGAAAATTTAGTCCTGGTGAATACCAAAGACTGAAGCTAGCGAAACTCTTATCGAATGAACAAAGTTTTTTATTGATTGATGAACCAACATCTCATTTGGATATAAAACAGAAGAAAAACTTAGCAGAAAGTCTAAGAAATAGAGATAAAGGTTATATTCTTATTTCCCACGACCGTGATTTTATAAACCAAACATGTGATAAGATTTTTGAATTATCACATGGAGAACTAGAAGTATTTAATGGTGACTATACTTTCTACCTGGATGAAAGAGTTAAGAGGAAGAAATTCCTTCAGAAAGAATACGAAGGCTATGTTAATGAAAAGAAAAGATTGACAGGCATAGTAAATGACATAAAAGCTCAAACGTTAAAAGTGAGAACAACTCCCAAAAGAATGGGCAATTCAGAAGCTAGACTCCATAAAATGGGTGGACAAGGCAATAAGAAAAAACTAGATAAGCAAGTTAAATCCATTAAATCAAGAATAGATCAGCTTGAAGTTAAAGAAAAGCCAAAAGAAGAAGCCGAAATTAAATTAACTATTGATGAAAAGGATAAAATATTTTCCAAAGTACTAGTAAGAGCTGAAAAATTAAGTAAAAGCTTTGATGATAAAGTTCTTTTCGATAATGCTAATCTTGAAATCCCAAATAAGAAAAAGATAGCTTTATTAGGAGATAACGGTTCAGGAAAAACAACTATTTTAAATATGATTGTAGACAAAGAAGTATGGTGTCATCCTAATCTTAAAATTGGCTATTATAGTCAGTTGAGTGAAATTATTGATGAAAAGAAAACAGTATTAGAAAATGTTTTTGAAAGCTCAATCTATGATCAAACGATGACTAGAATTATTTTGGCTAGGTTAGGATTCAAAGAAGACGAAGTCTTTAAGATGGTAGACGTTCTAAGCGATGGGGAAAGAGCAAAGGTAAAGCTAGCAAAGCTTGTCACATCTGATTTTAATTTTTTAATTATGGATGAACCAACGAACTTCCTAGATATTAGAGCAATTGAAGCCTTAGAAGAATTGTTGATAGGATATGATAGACCGCTACTGTTTGTGACCCACGATGTCTCGTTTGTAAATAACATAGCGGATGGACTTGTTATCATTAAGAACAAAAAGTTAGAGAGTTTTTCGGGCAATCTAGCTCAGTATCAAAATCGTAGAGAAAAGTTGAAAGAAAATAAAAATTCTAACGATTTTCTTATAGAATTTAGATTAAGTGCCATTAATAATCGTTTGGCAAGTGAGATTCCAAAAGAAGAAAGAGAAGAATTAGAAGCAGAGTACGAGAGACTTTTGAAACAGAGAGATAATAATTAAAGCTTATGGACCAGCAAGCCTCTAGACTTCTATCACAATCAGATGCTACAGACATTGATTTTGCTTAGGATTTTTCACTTTCTTCAATTTGCTTACTAAAGCCATTTTTATCCAAGTGCTTCTTATAGTGCAAAGGTTGTTAAGTCCATGCACCAAGAGAACAAGTGAAACTAAGTTCGATTGGCTATGCATGCCTTATTCCAGAGTTTACAAAGAGATGCAGCGAAGTGAACGCCCTTTGATTAAACTTACGGATCAATTTTTGACAATGCTCAGGCACCATTAGTACATTGCGATTGTCAAAAATTTCCACTTCGCCTCATTCATCATAGAGTAAAGGTTCAAGTCATTTTATTGACTTAAATCAAGTATCAGTCTAAAAGGAGGACTTATGAAAGGATTAAAAAATTTATCACTATTTATATCAATTTTTGTGATATTTTTCGCCATACTCATAATTATTTCGTTCTTTGGCAATCCAATCTCTAAAGGTGTGGTGAAAGTTAAAGCATATAATTATTTAAAAGAGAATTGCAGTGATTATGAAGCCAAGAGCATTGAAATAGTCTATGATTTAGTAAATTCTTCATACCTTGTCAATGTTTACGACAGTGGCAGTGAAGAGATTGAATTTATTTTAGTCTATAATTATTTTGGATGTTTTAAGAAAAAAGTCTCAAGAAATATAAGTTTAAATAAAGGAAGCGTGGGCATATCAAAAACAATGGACTAGAAAAAGTTTATCTCTATAAAGGAGAATATATTGTAATTACAGGAGTAGGATCGAATGGATTTATAGTATCAGTATATCCAGGAGGAGGTTCAAAATAATGAAAAAATTAATAATAATGTTAGACTTTGTATCTGGTCCGCTTTGGAAGGATATTTATGACACAAAAAAGAAAGAACTAGTTACAGGTATAGATGTGGTAGATAATGATGAATGTGTCCAAAAAATAAATGATGAAATTCAGGATTTATATTCATCATATTATAAAATTGACTACAATGATGAGCCCGTATATTTTGACAAGGAACAAGAGAAAAAAGACAAGTATAAAATGCTTGCATTATTAGAGAAACTTAAAAAAAGACTATATGAATTAAATGATGGGTCGTTTGAAATTGATGACAGAGAAACTGAGAGGGTTAAAAAATTATAAATAAGTAAAACAGTTATATAAAATCAATTTAAGTATAAGCGTGGTATATCCACGCTTTTTCTATTGGCAAAGCTATAAATAATATCTATAATAAACCCAATCAATATAAAGAAATTTAATGTATCTGTAAATTAGCACAAATATATAGTAAAAACTCTATATATTTAATAAAAACATATTGACTTTTTTCTATATGTATGTTAGTATTGTTTTAGAGACAAGAAAGGAGTGAAGGATATGTGTGAAAATATTTATGAAGCTGTTTCTAAAAAGCTTAAGGCGATATCGGATCAAAAGAGGCTAAAGATTGTTGACATGCTATCTTGCGGTGAGCTTTGCGCCTGTGAGATTCTTGAAAAGTTTGACATCACTCAGCCGACTCTGTCGAGTGATATGAAGAAGCTTGAGGAGGCAAAGCTTGTCACAAGCCGCCGCGAGGGCAAGAACACTTATTACACGCTAAACAAAAAGGCGCTTGAGCACTTCCTTGAGCAGCTTGAGTATATTTTTGGTGACAAGCCTGATTGCATATGTCACAGCGAGGAGAAGCTTGATTACTAATATATTTATATAAATTTTGAATATATTAAGCTAATAAGCGCCTTGCACGGCACCCATACGCATGTGATATGGCGAAATGCACTAAAATAATTTTTAAGTAATTAAATCTAAAGGAGACAATATGAAAAAAGCAAATAATAAAGCAATAGGATCATTTCAAAAGAATTTATCGCTATGGGTATTGATATGCATGATTTTTGGAACCTTGCTTGGTAAATTTATCCCTGCAATTCCACAACTACTGAATAAACTATCTATCGCGGGTATTTCTGTTCCGATAGCTATTTTAATTTGGGTTATGATATATCCAATGATGATAAAAGTAGACTTTCAAAGTATAAAAGAAGTGGGAAAAAATCCTAAGGGATTATTTATAACATGGATAACAAATTGGCTAATCAAGCCATTTACAATGTTTGCACTGGCTTACGTATTTATGTTTGTAATATTTAAATCATTTATTACTCCGCAGTTAGCAACAGAGTATTTGGCTGGTATGGTGCTCCTTGGAGCAGCGCCTTGCACTGCCATGGTTTTTGTTTGGAGCACTCTAACTGATGGTAACCCAGCATATACTGTTGTACAAGTAGCAACAAACGACCTTATTATCTTGTTAGCTTTTGTGCCGATAGTAAAGTTTTTACTTGGCGTTTCAAATGTAGTTGTTCCATACAGCACATTGTTTATAAGTATCTTTCTATTTGTGGTAGTGCCACTAGTAGCAGGTGTACTTACTAGAGTAGTTGTTACTAAAAAGAAAGGAAAAGAGTATTTAGAAAATAATTTTCTACACAAATTTGACAATGCAACAAGCATCGGCCTACTTTTAACTCTTGTACTAATATTTAGCTCTCAGGCAGAAGTTATCATCAACAATCCACTTCACATCATATTGATAGCGGTGCCACTAATAATACAAACTTATTTAATATTTTTCCTTGCATTTGGAGCAAGTAAAATACTAAAACTACCTTTTGATATTGCCTGTCCTGCTGGCATGATAGGTGCATCAAACTTTTTTGAACTTGCCCTAGCAGTTTCGATAGCTTTGTTTGGAACAAAAAGTGGAGCTGCGCTAGCTACGACTGTAGGAGTGCTTACCGAAGTACCTGTCATGCTTTCATTAGTTAAGATAGCTAATAAGGTAAAAGCTAGGACTAATATATAAAGGCACATTGGGGTAAAATACAAGATTTATTATAATAATATAAGATGAGAAGATTATCAAGAAGAATTTTGATATCTTAGGTAAAAAGATTTTTCATATCAAAAAAATTTAAGAAAGGGTGTTAATAATGAAAAGAATGTCAATTTATGAACCAGCTATGTGTTGTGATACAGGTGTTTGCGGAGTTAATGTAGACCCTGAACTAGTACGTATGTCAACAGTAATAAATATTTTGAAGAAAAATGGTATCACTATTGAAAGATACAATTTATCAGGTGAACCAATGGCATTTGCCAATAATGAGAAGGTAAAAGAAGCTTTGGATAAAAATGGTGTCGATATACTACCACTAATCCTTGTGGACGACGAGATAGTCATAGAAGGCAGATATCCAAAAAATGATGAAATAATGGAACTTTTACAAATTTCTAAAGATTATTTTAAAGGTAGTAAGCAAAGTAGCTGTTGTTCTTCAGCTAATAATTCTTGTTGTGGTGAAGAAGAAGAAAAAAATCAAGGCTGCTGTGGAAGTAATGGCTCTTGCTGCTAAGAAGGGGGTATTATGAAGGAATTTAATCTTGAAAATCTTAAATTAACTAAATATCTATTTTTCACAGGCAAAGGAGGTGTTGGTAAAACATCTGCAGCTTGTGCAACAGCAGTGACTTTAGCAGACGAAGGAAAGAAGGTACTACTTATTAGTACAGACCCTGCTTCAAATCTTCAAGATGTTTTTGAAACAGAATTAGACGGTAAAGCAAAGCCAATTAAAGGAGTAGATAATTTAGAAGTAATCAATCTAGATCCACTGGAAGCAGCACATAACTACAAAGAAAGTGTAGTAGGGCCTTTTAGGGGCAAATTGCCTAAGTCTGTTATTGAGAATATGGAAGAACAGCTATCTGGCTCTTGTACAGTAGAGATTGCTGCCTTTAATGAGTTTTCTAATTTTATTACAAACTCTGAGCTCAATAAAGACTATGAGCATATTATATTTGATACAGCTCCTACAGGTCATACCCTTAGGATGTTACAACTTCCTTCTGCTTGGACTAATTTTATTAGTGAAAGTACTCATGGAGCATCCTGTTTAGGACAGTTATCGGGCTTAGAGGCTAGAAAAGAAATCTATAAACAAGCAGTTGAAAATTTAGCAGATGAGAGTTTAACAACACTAGTATTAGTTACAAGACCTGATAAAACACCACTTAAAGAGGTAGAAAGAGCATCAAAGGAGCTATCTGAGATTGGAATAAAAAATCAAATATTAGTGATTAATGGTGTCTTAGAAAATTATGATGATGAATTATCTGAAAGTATATATAAGAAACAAAAGCTAGCACTTGAAAATATGCCAGATATCTTACATGACTTTGATACCTATACAATTGCCTTAAGATCATATAACATTACTGGAATTGACTCAATAAGAAATCTTCTTAAGAAAGATCAAATAAATGAAGGAAAAGAGGAAGTAAAAGGCAAACTCTTTAATTTAGATGATGTTGTTAGTGATCTTGTAAAGAATAATAGAAAAGTAATCTTTACTATGGGCAAGGGCGGCGTAGGAAAGACTACTATAGCAGCTTCTGTTGCTCTCAAGCTAAGCAAACTTGGTAAAAAGGTGCACCTAGCTACAACAGATCCGGCTGACCATATAAAATTTATGATAGATAGTTCAAGTGGAATAGCTATGAGTCATATTGATGAAAAAGAAGAATTAAAAAAATATCAAGATGAAGTGCTTGAGAATGCAAGAGAAACAATGAGTGATGATGATATAGCTTACATCGAGGAAGATTTAAGATCACCATGCACACAAGAAATAGCTGTATTTAGAGCTTTTGCAGAGCTAGTGGAAAAAGCAGACGATGAAATAGTAGTTATTGATACTGCTCCTACAGGTCATACCTTATTATTATTAGATTCAACTTTAAGTTATCATAGAGAAGTTGAAAGAACACAAGGACAGATACCTGAATCTGTAAAAAACTTGTTACCTAGATTAAGAGGAGAGGAAACAGAAGTATTAATCGTTAGCTTGGCAGAGGCAACTCCATATTATGAGGCATATCGCTTGGAAGAAGATCTAAAGAGGGCATCAATTCATACCAATTGGTGGATTGTTAACTCATCCCTTTACAAAGCAAATCCAAGTAACAAGATGTTATCTGCTAAAGCAAATGAAGAAGTTAAGTGGATTAACAAGATATTAGATCATAGTTCAGGAAAACTAGCCGTCGTTGAATGGACAAAAGAAGACCTTCGTGGCGATAAACTTTATAATATATAGGAGGCAAAATGAAGAAAACTAAAATTGCCTTTGTCTGTGTTCACAATTCGTGCAGAAGTCAAATCGCTGAAGCACTGACAAAAAAATTCGCTGGTGATTCTATAGAGGTGTATTCTGCGGGGACAGAATTGAAGGATCAAATTAATCAAGACGCAGTAAGGCTTGTTAAAGAAATCTATGGAATTGATATGGAAGAGACACAAACGCCAAAACTTCTAGATGATATCCCCGAAGTTGATTACCTAATTACAATGGGATGTAATGTCGTTTGTCCAATCCTGCCTTATACTGTTAAAAAATATGATTGGGGACTTGAAGATCCTAGTGGAAAAAATGATGAAGAGTTTATAAAAACAATCAAGGAGATTGAAAGTAAAGTTCATAAATTAATTGCGGAGGTAGAGGCAATTAAGGAATGACGATACCAAGGCAATGGTGGGAAATGTAGGCTTAGAGAAATACTTCGACCTTGATGAGCACCACAGATTTTACAAGAATCTTCCGCTGCGCCAAAGACTGATGGTGCAGCAAGTGAAGAGTGCGGCTGCGCTGGAGGATGCTATTAAAAATTTTGCTCCAAAAAACACAAAAAACTTTTGAAGTAATTAATATAAAAAGAAAACTAAAATCAAAGGGCTTATCTGTACTGGATAAGCTTTTTTCTTCCCCTATTCCTGCCCATATCTTGTCAAAATCGCCATTTAGTGATATAATTAACTTAGGTGATTTTATGGATTTAAAGGCGAAACTCAAAATTTTATCTGACTCGGCGAAGTACGATGCATCATGCTCTTCGTCTAATTCTTCGCGCAAAAACTCTGGAGGCATTGGTAATGCTGCATCATCTGGCATCTGTCACAGCTGGTCTGAGGACGGCCGCTGCATATCGCTCCTTAAAATCCTATTCACCAACGTTTGCATCTATGACTGCGAGTACTGCATTAACCGCGCTTCGAACGATGTGCCGCGCGCTTCCTTCACGCCCGAAGAGGTCGCCGAGCTCACTATGAACTTTTACATCCGTAACTACATCGAGGGCCTATTCCTCTCGAGTGCAGTCATCAAGAGCCCCGACTACACCATGGAGCAGCTTATCAGAACGGCTGAGCTTCTTCGGGGCACCTACCATTTCAATGGTTATATACATATGAAGGTCATACCGGGCGCGTCAAAAGAGCTAGTCACAAAACTATCGTCCCTAATCGATAGAGTATCTGTCAATATTGAGCTGCCGACTGAAAAGTCCTTGAAAATGCTTGCTCCGCAAAAAACAACTGAGGGCATCATGAAGCCCATGAACAATATTAAAATGGCAATAGCCGAGAACAAAGAGGACAGGCGCAAGTACAAGAGCGCGCCACTCATTGCCCCGGCTGGTCAAACCACGCAGATGATTATAGGCGCCGCAAATGAAAGCGACGAGACCATAATCACGAAGGCATCGCTGCTTTACAAGGGTTTTAACATGAAGCGCGTGTATTATTCGGCCTTCGTTCCGGTCGTGAAATCTAAGTACACGACGGGCATCAAAGCCGCTCCACTACTACGTGAGCACCGCATCTACCAAGCGGACTGGCTGATGCGCTTTTACAAATTTAAGCCCTCTGAAATCGTTTCGCGCACAAGTCCCATGCTCGACCTAGACCTCGATCCCAAGGCGTTTTGGGCGATAAATCACATTGAGCTCTTCCCGATCGAGATAAACAAGGCGAGTTACGAGGAACTTCTTCGCGTGCCTGGCTTTGGGCCGACGACTTGCCGAAGGATTATCAACGCAAGGCGCTTTGCCAAGCTATCGTATGACGCCCTAGAGAACATGCACATCTCATTAAAGCGTGCTAAATACTTCATCACAGTCGGAGGGGTCTATAGAGGTAGCAAAATTGATACACGTGAAAATCTTCGCATAAAACTTATGGACAAGGTGAATCTAAATGAACAGCTATCGTTATTTTGATTATGATAGGTCTTTCGACGGACTCATGACTGTCATCTTTGATTTATATGAGGACATAGAGCGCGCCAAATTTATGCCAGAGGCGCAAAGCAATTTATTTGATACTAAAATATTTATCACCACGGATATGGTAAAGGCCACTCGCGTAATTAAATTACTAGAGGACAAATTTCCGAAGCGCTTCATGAGAGAGCTAATCGCAGTATTTTTGTCCTGTGACACTAATAAGGAAGATATTTTAATCCGCGCGATAAAAGGCGTTTTTGAGCGTGGTTACGGCTACATCTTCTCCTCAGAGAAGGCTGCGAGCGAATTTCGCCGCATTCGTAGAAATGTTTTATCAGAAAATCATTCATACAAAGGCCTTTTGCGTTTCAAAGAAGTAGAGGGAGGCGTGATGCTTGCTGAGTTTGCGCCGAAAAATGACATATTGACACTAATTGTGCCACATTTTGTGAAAAGATTTCCTACCATAAACTTCGTAATCGCTGATGTGAAGCGTGGCACGGCAGCCATGCACATGGACGGAAAAGTAGAATTTTTAGAGCTAAAGGAGCTTGACTACACAATTAGCGAGAGAGAAAAATTTTTCGAAGAGGCTTGGAAGGATTTTTACAAGACCATTGCCATAAACGAGAGAAAGAGCGAAAAGCTGATGATTTCAAACATGCCAAAGCGTTACTGGCGCTACTTAGTTGAAAAATAGCTTGTAATTTGGAGTTTTTTCAATTATAATATAATTAATGATTTTATCTATCTAAAGAAATAAACAAATTTGAGTAAAAAAGGGAGTGAGATTTTGATAAAAGAGAAATTTAAAGAGGTTCTAGCGACCGTTTTGCCAATCTCGCTACTCGTTGTGGTGCTGAATTTTACAGTAGTTCCGCTTGAAGCAGACGTCTTCACACGCTTTTTACTCGGAGCACTTTTCATACTTTTGGGTCTAACGATATTTTTAATCGGCGTTGACCTAGGAATCACGCCTATGGGCGACAGTTTCGGTCACGCAGCCGTTAGAAGCAGTAAACTTTGGGTCATAGCCGTCATGGGACTTGTGCTTGGCTTTGTCATTTCCATAGCTGAGCCGGACTTACACATCTTGGCAGATCAAGTTGGTGACGTAACTCTAGGCGTTGTATCAAAATCAAGCCTAGTTATACTTGTGTCAATGGGTGTCTCAGCACTGATATCGCTTGGCATGATTCGTATAGTAAAAGTATTTTCACTAAAGACATTCTTATTAATAACATACGGCGCAATACTAGTACTTGCAATACTTGTAGATCAGTTCTTTCTAGCAGTATCCTTCGATGCTTCGGGAGCGACAACTGGGGCACTGACTGTACCATTCTTACTAGCTTTATCCGCAGGTGCCTCCGCCATTAACAAAGACAGCCAAAAATCAGAAGAAGACTCCTTTGGTCTAGTCGGCATCGCATCCGCAGGCGCCATCATCGGTGCGCTTATCTTAGGCATGATATCAAATCCAAAATTCGTTGATGCGCCAGACATGGCCGGGGCAGCCGAAGCTGGCATTTTATCACACTTCATCCATGAGGCGCCGATAGTCGCAAAAGAGATAATCATCGCACTATTACCAATAATATTGATATATGTGATCTGCAATATACTCTTCTTTCATAATTCAAAAAGAGCAAACGCAAGAGTCGCAACCGGCTGCATTTTAACCTTCGTAGGACTTGTAATCTTCCTAGTTGGCGTAAACAGCGGCTTTATGGACGTCGGACGCTACATCGGTCATGTTCTGGCAACAGAGCACAGCAAGACATTCATAGTCGCAATCGCCTTTCTGATGGGCGTACTAACTATACTTGCCGAGCCGGCAGTTCACGTACTTACAAATCAAATCGAAGCCGTTACGGCAGGCTCAATCAAAAAATCAGTCGTACTCATGACCTTGTCAATAGGTGTCGGCATCGCAGTTGCCTTGTCGATACTTAAGATACTTGTCCCAGGGATGCAGCTTTGGCACGTTTTGCTACCTGGATACATCATCTCGTTTATTATAATGAAAAAAGTGCCAAATCTATTCGTCGGCATCGCCTTTGACTCAGGCGGAGTTGCCTCAGGACCAATGACAGCAACATTTATACTTGCCTACGCACAAGGCATTGCGGCATCAACACCAACAGCTGATTTGCTTATAGACGGTTTCGGTACCATCGCCATGGTAGCGATGACACCGCTTATAGCCTTGCAAATACTTGGTCTATTCTATGTGAAAAATAAGGGGGGAGTGAAGAATGCGTAATTTAAAGTCTCGTCACTTAGAGATGCTAGTCGTAATAGTTGAGCAGAATAAAGCGAGCAAAGTCTTGCATTTAGCGGATGAGAAGGGCGTTACAGCCTCAGTTGCCATGCTCGGCATAGGCACAGCATCTAGGACATTATTCGACTACCTAGGTCTAAACGATAAGAAAAAAGCAGTTCTCTTGCTCTTCGGAAAAACTGAGGAAATCGAGGATCTAGCTGATTATTTAGTAGAAAAATTGGAATTAAATAAGCCAAACCACGGAATCGCCTACATCGAGAGCGCATTCAATGTCTTTGGCACAGAAGATAATGACAATGGTAATGGAAGTGAAAATATTAAAAGAGGTGAAACAATGTACAACGCCATCTATACAATAGTTGAAAAAGGAAGCGCAGAGGACGTCATCGAGGCAGCTCAAAAAGCAGGTTCAAGAGGCGGAACCATAGTAAACGCAAGAGGTTCGGGCAGTGAAGAGGCGCGCAAAGTCTTTAACATGTTCATCGAGCCCGAAAAAGAAATAGTTTTGATTATCTCAGAAGAAAAAATGACCAAGGATATAGTTGATTCGATAAGGAAAGAGACTGGAATTGAAGAACAGGGGAAGGGGATTATATTCATAACAAATGTTAAGGACACATATGGCTTGGTCAAATAATTTGATTCTTATCAAAATCGCGCCTGGAACTCGTTCAATTTTTGTCAATGCTCACGTACTTCGTGTACGCTCCGCTTGACAAAAATTTCCACATCGTCCCATCCATCGATTTTGCCTACAGAATCTACCCTTCGTAGTAGTTTTGATTAGATAAAAGCTACTCATCAAATCGCTCTGCGTAGCGTAAAGGTTCACGGCAATTTATTGACGAGGTCCTTCAATTTATTCTTAATACAAAATTATAAAATAAATATTTTGCATTTAAATACTAATCTATAAATAAAATTCAAGGTGCACGAGCTTTTATTAGCTCACGCACCTTTTTTATATGAATACTTTTAATTATCTCAGATAAATTTATATACTACACAAAAAAGGATGCCATCTATTTCTAGATAGCATCCTCTACGTAAACTAAATATTATTCTATATAGAGTTTATTTAATTATTTTGATATTGTTCCAGCTATTGTCCTAACTATGCTTAGTACTTCTTCGTTTGAGTTAAAGTAGCTTAGGTTTGTTATATTGCCATCTTTATCAAGATACATTAGGCAAGGTACATAGTTTGAGCTGATTAGGTTAAATAAGCTTCTTGCGTTGTAGTGGAAATATGGTAGCATTTGGCTTAAGCCAAGTCTGTTTAGTATTGATGTGATGCTTTGGCTGTCGCCGTTTGTCATTGCTTCTACCATGTTGAAGCTTGATTTATTGATGTTTACAAGGCTTCTCCAGCTTGCTTGACAGCCTCCACATGTTGGATAACCCATGGCAATGACTGTTGGGCGGCGGCCATCCATTAGTGAAGCGATAGTAACTGTTTGTCCTTGCATATTTGTTAGTGTGTAATTAGAAACGTTTTTGCCGTATGCATTTCTTAATTTGCCAAGTAGGTCGCCTGATTGTAAGTGATTAAACTCGCCATTGTTATATCTGTCTTGATAGCTTAGTGAATCTTTGTTAATTGGCTTATCTGGATCTTGGCTTCCAATTGTGAATGACTTTTCGGCTGTATACTCTGGTCTATCTGTCAATGATGCTTTTAATGTGAATTTTCCTTCTGGAACGTAGGAGTTTGTTGTAAATGTTAGCATTGCTTGTCCGTAGTAGTCTGTTTGTCTATCATAGTTATATGATTTTCCACCAGGATATTCAAATATTAATTTAACTCTTTCGTTTTTAACTGCGTTTCCATTTTGGTCTTTCACTTCTAAAACCATTCTGATAACGTCGCCTTTTTTGAAATTATCTTTACCAAAGGAGATGTTTAAGTTATAATCAGCTTTCTTTTCTTCTTTTACTATTCTAAATGATTTTGTGACTTTTTTTGCTTTGTAATTATTTGAGATAAGTTCGATAGTAACTTCATGTTCGCCTTCTACGCTTGATTCATCACTTGTGAAGTATAGGTTTGTTTCGCCTGTATAAAGTGTTTTTCTATCGTATACGCCGTCTTTGTAAGCGCCGTTTGGGTACTTGATTGTGTATCTGATTGTATCTTGGTTGATGTTTTTACCTGCTAAATCTTGTAGTTTAGCTGTGATTTTAACTGTTTCACCGATATTTATCTCTTCTTTATCGAAGTTTAAGTCTAGTTTAGCGTTGTACTCTTCTTCTGGCTCGTCATTTCCTTCAACGTTTAAGCCTAAAGTTTTGTATAGTAAATCATATAAACCGTCTTTATCAAGTGCGCCGGCTATATTTACTAATCTTCCGTTTTCGTCTAAGATAACTGTATTTGGTGTTGTCAAGAAACCAAGGCGTGATGCCCAGATCTTTTCGTCTGCATCGTAGAAGATATGGTTTTTGAAGTGTTCTATATTTAATTCTTTCAAAACATTGTCGACAAATTTAACTGTTGACTTAACATCTTCTTCAACTGAAGTAACTATTTCAACGAAATTATATTTTTCGTGTGCAAGTGGCGCCATAGCCTTCCACATTTCTACACAGGCTCCGCATCCTGGGTAACCAAAGACTAAAACTGTTTTCTTATTAGGGTCTATAAGGTCTGAAATTCTGTGATCTTTTAAGTTTTCATCTTTTACATAATATTGAAGTATGTTTTTGCCATAATGTTTTTGTAGTGCTTCGTATTCAAAATCACTTGTTTTTAAGTGCTTGTATTGGCCAGCTGCTTTTCTTTCTTCATAAGAAGTAAATTCTTTTGCATTTGCATCTACACTAAAGATGGCAAGACCATTTGCATTTTTGAAGTCGTTGTAGCTTGCTTTTGCTTCTACTGTGTATTTGCCAAGCTTTGCTGGAGCTGTGAAATTAACTGTGAACTCACCAGTGTTGCCTGATTGAACAGTTTTTCTATCGATAGATTTGCCATTGTCATCAAGTAAGACTAAATCGATATTTGCTTTTCTTACGCCGTTAGCATCAAGGTCAGTAACTTTTGCGTTTAAAACAACATTTTCACCAGGAGTGTAGGCTGATTTTTCTGCGCCAATGTTTAAATCAAGCGCTTTATCGTATTCAGGGAAGACTGATGGACGATTTTCTCTAAGCCACTTAGTCATACCGCCGTTCATCCAATAAATCTTAGTAAAGCCAAGCTTTTTCATAATCTCAGCAGTAGCGCCTGAACGAACTTGTGTCCTGCAGTATAATAGGTAAGTTTTGTTCTTATCTAGTGTTTTTATAAAATCTTCATGATCTTTTTGGTAATAATCGTGGTGTATGCAGCCATCGATGTGAGATTCGTTGTATTCAGCCTTTGTTCTTGCGTCAAAGATAACAAAGTTTTCATTGCCTTTATTTTCTTCGATAAGTTTTTGAGCTTCATCAGTCTCTATCATCTTATATATAGTTTCTTCAGGTATAACTGGGTCGACTGGATCGATAGGCTTTTTATCGCCGAAAATAATTTTGTATTCACCAAGAGCGTCGTCGTAGCCATATTTACTTGCGCTTGCCTTGATAGTGTATTCGCCTTCACCCATTTCCTTAGTTGGAGTGATGTAAACTGTGGCTATACCATAATTATTAGTATATTTTGTTAAATTATATTTAAAGTTATTTGGACCACTTACTTCAATCTTAACAGGTAAGTATCTTACACCATATTTTCTTTGGTCAATAACTTTAATGTTTATCTCAGCTCTATCGCCTAATTTATAGTTTTCTTGGTCTTTTTCGAAAGACATATCTAGGTGATAAGGGTTCCTGTACTTTTTAACTTCAAAGCTTGCTGTTCCAACGGCGTCCTTGTATTGAGCGCTCTTAGCTGTAACTTTTACAGTATAAGTGCCTTCAGCTCCTCCGTCTGGACTGTAGAAATAGTTTGCTCTGCCGTAGTAGTTAGTTCTGCCTGTGTTTTTATGAACAGTGCCACTTGCAGTTACTATCTCGATATCTAGGTCTACATTTCTTAAGTTTCTGCCGTTAGCAGTAGTTTTGATTGCTAGTTGAATTTTTTGGTTGTTCATGATTTCTTTTGACATAGGTTTTACCTCTACATCAAAACTTGGACGAGAATCTTCAACTGTAAATGTTAATTTATCAGTATTTGCTTTGTAAGTTCCGCCGCTAACCTTGATATTGACAGTGTATTCACCTGTAGCATAAATTTCATTGGCGCCGAAATTGAATTTTGCGTTGCCATAGTAGTCAGAGTAAGCTGATTTGTTTATGCTAGTTCCATCTGGAGCGATAAGTTCAATCTCAGTCATTACATAGCGAAGATTTCTGTTTAGGTAGTCCTTTGAATTAACTGTTATACTTTGGCTGTAGCCTTGCTTTATAGTCTTAGCGTATACAGATGATGATACTTTGATAATGTTTTTGTCATTATCATCATTGTCATTATTATTTTCATCATAAACAATTACGTGAGCTTTTTTATAAACACCGTTAGCAGTTTTAGCGATGATGTCGCACTCGCCCTTAGCTATGGCTTTTACGTAGCCGCCTTGAACTGTGGCAACTCTTGTGTTAGTGCTTGTCCAGTATATAGCTCTGTTTGTAGCATTACTTGGCTCAACGCTTGCTCTGATTGTACTTGTTTCATTAACTTTTAATTTAATATTTTCCTTATCTAAGATAATATTTTTTACTTCAACATTTTGAACGTCATCCAAAACATTTACAGTAAATGAATTTCTCTTGTAAGAGCCGTCAGTCGCTGTAGCAGTTACTGTTGCTGTTCCTTTTCTTAAAGCTCTTAAAACGCCGTTATTAACACTAACAATTCCGCTTGGATTAACAGAGTAGTTTAAATTTTTATTTGCAGCGTCTTGTGGCAAAACAGTTGGATTTATTTCATAATTTTCTCCGACTTTAATATTTAGTGGATCTTCATTAAATTCGATTGAAGCAACTTTCTTATCATACGATGGAGAAGAACCTCCTGGAACAGTCATAGCCTTTAAAGCGACGTTGGCATTGTATCTAACTTGAGTCATATCAGTCCATCTAGCTCCGTCGTAGGAGATGTAGGACTCGCCTCTATTTGCTCTTGCTCTTGATGAGTAGCCACTGATGTAGTTTTCAACAGGGATTGGATAGTTATATCCAGGAGTAGTTAGTTTAACTATAGGGGCAAAGTATTCACCGTTTGAAACATTAAACTTTCTTATAGGTACATTAACATAGCCGGCATAAGTCACAGTTCCTTCAGCAACTTTTACTCTGTCATTGAAAGAAACTTGTCCTCTGCCTTTTGTCATATATATTTCATATCTTGCTCCGTTTGATGGAACAAAGAAACCAACTTGATAAACATCTTTATTAGCATTAACTGGACCGAAAACATTTGAGAAATATGCGCTTTGACCATTACCATAGGTGCTTGTCATACCTAAGTCGTCATAGTACCAAATCTCTTCGTTAGGAGTCATGTCCTTTAATTTAAAAATTGCATTGCTTCTGCCTGCAAAACCGTCATAATAAGAAACCCAATAATAACCGCCCATGTACTTCCAGTTTTGTCCCCAAGAGTTCTTGATTAACCAAGCGCCATCACCTGGAGGAGTGATACCAAAATTATAACGAGAGAAATTATCGTCCCAACCGACTATAGCAACAGCGTGGTTAGCATAGCCGCGGTAGCCTGGGTTGTATGAACCCATAGATCTTGTATTTAAGTATGATTCATCACCGTTAACAGTTGTATAAGCAGCGCCGTAGTCCATGATAGCTTGCTTTAAGGTATCTGTATCCCAGCCGCCTCTAACGTCTGGTATATTCATGATCATATCAACATCTTTAACTCTTCTTAATCCTCTAGGAGAGTAAAAATCATAAGGTGAGTATGGCTCGTCTCTTTCTGCTATAGGACCAGAACCACGAGTTAAGTAGGCACTAGCTACTTGCCAAGTACCGCCTTGGTCAGGACCCCAGTCAAAGCCGTGAGTGTTTCTCATGTTCTTTTCACTAAAGTCATTGTACTCGGGCATCAAAACAGATTCAGCTGATCCAAACGATGCAAATGACCAACAAGAGCCGTTAGGACCTTGATTTTTGACTGAAGTAACACGATTGTGCTCTCTTAAGTCATACTTTCTTGGAGCTGCTTGACGCTCTTTCCAAGGAGCAAACTCATCGCTCTTTTCAAGATTATAATTTGCGTTGTAAAGTACAGGGCTCACGCGCAAACCATAGAACGCTTCATCTTGCTTTGATGACCTTACTTTGTTGTACTCGGGATTGATAGGCGAGAAAGAGCCCTCAATCTCATCAGTAATTTCATCTTTCTTAACAAGATCTGCTGGATTTACTTGATCTACTAAAGGATCAGATATCTCTAAATCCTCAGCAAATGCTGTTACTGGTGTGACTAGTATTGTAAGCGCTAAAACAAAGCTTAAAATACCTTTAAGAAATTTTCTTTTCATTTACAAACCTCCCTTAGAAAAAAATGCATGAATAAACAAATAAGTTGCATCATTAAGACGTATACCCAAAACAATTGTACCGCGATAAACCGTCAACATTATACTGCTTATAATAAATAATTATAGCATAAAATACAGAAGATTTCAATGATTAAATCTATAGAAAATATTTATAAAAAAACTCGTATTATATAGAAAAATTTAATAATAAAACGTAAAAATTCATACTTTTGTAGTATTTTTCGGCAAAAATTGAAAAAAATTTTGCAATTTATTTAAAAAACGATGCAAAATATATTATAATAAGTTAGGAAATTTAGACTATTAGCTTAAGCTAATTGAAAAAATTTCTATAAAATTTGTTTACATTCACTTGTAAAAATATAAAGAGAGGAGAGGATATCAATGGGGAGTAAAAAGTTTAGAAACTTAGTTTTTCTTTTAGTTCTATGTTTAATATTGACTAGTAATCTTCCAAACATATCTAAGGCACAAGACTTTGAAGGCTTAGAATTTGATGACAATTATGAAGAAACAGTTTTAACGCCTGATGATAGCTCGGAAGATTTTCCTTTAGAGATAAGCGAAATCAATGAAGACTTTGATGAGGGCGACTTAAGCGTTGCACCATTAAAGGTTGACACAAAGGCAACTGTTCCACAGCTAAGAACTAGATCTATGAGGGCAGCAAAGTTTTATCCTGCTAAATTCGACTTAAGACAAACAGGCATGGTATCTCCAGTTAAAGATCAAGGACAAAATGGTTCGTGCTGGGCATTCGCTACATATGGATCTATGGAATCTATATTATTAAGACAAAAGAAGGGCCTATACGATTTTAGTGAAAAACACTTAAGAAATATGCACGATTTTGACTGGTCCGCAGAAAAGGGCGGTAACCGTGACATGGCAGCTGCTTATTTAGCAAGTGGCAAGGGACCTATATCTGAAGATGACGACCCTTATGATCCAGTTATAACTGTTTCAAAAAAGGACTTAAGAAGAGTTTTAGATATCGACAAAGTTATCTATCTTCCAGACGTAACAAACATAAACGAAATCGATAACATTAAATGGGCGATAAGTGAGTACGGCGGTGTTTATACTACTGTTAACTCTACATCTTACTATGAAAATAAAAATACAAACTCTATGTATAACCCAGGTCATGGATCTACTAACCACGCTGTAACTATAGTTGGTTGGGACGATAATTTCCCTGCAACAGGATTTACTCAAAACGCACCTGGTAATGGCGCTTGGATTTGTAAAAACTCTTGGGGCAATAAGTATATGGATGCTGGTTTTTACTATGTTTCATACTACGATGGCTTTATCGGAAAGAGCCCAACTGTATTTATTCCAAAGAAAAAAGACTTAAGAGGTATCATTCACCAATACGATCCACTAGGAGCAACAAGATCTGTTGGATTTAAGGGCGAAGGATACATGGCAAACATTTACACAGCTAAATACAAAGAACTTCTTCACGAAGTTGGTGTATTTAACGTTGCTAATCAAACTAGTTATGAGGTTTATGTAGTAAGACACATCGATAAAACATCTCAGCTATCAGATGACAAAATTAAGGTAGCTGAAGGAAATATACTTTATCCAGGTTACTACACTATAGACATAACACCACAAAAACTTGATGAAGGCGAACAATTTGCTGTAGTTGTCTATATGAATTCACAAAGAGCTAAAAACAACACACCACTTGCCATCGAATCAAGAATTAGCGGCTACACATCTAAGGCTGCAGCTGCACCTGGTCAATCATTCTACTCAAAAACTGGTAGCGGTTGGAAGGACTTAACAGAAACTGTTGCTAATGCAAACTTCTGTATCAAGGCCATCACAACAACTGGTGACGAGGTTCCTGAAAAGGACTTAGCTGAGGTTGATGACTCAGGAAGCGATATAATCATAGACGGAAAAGTAAAATTAAGAGATATATCTTTTAATCAAGGCAGCCAAGGCGTTATCGAGATTGATAAAAAAGGTATACTTAGATACACTTTAGAGCCAGCTAATGCTGATGATGTTGAACTAGTTTTTGGCAGCATGGATAAAAAGGTAGCTGTATTTAAAGACGGCGGCATACTTTATCCAGTAGCACCTGGAAATACTAATGTCTTTATAAAAACTAAGGACGGCACTTTAGAGAAGAGATTTAACGTACAAGTAGTTAATCCAGGCATAAGAATTCCAGGCAGAGAAAAGATTGAAGTTTTAGGCGTTAACGATTATGTTCCTGAACCTGAACCAGAACCAGAAAAACCTGGCGTTCCTGATGACAAAAAGCCAGACCCAATAAAACCAGAACTAGATCCAGACGTTGCTATATCATTATTTATGAATAGACAATCAGACGTTATAACAGAAGGAAAAACATTTAACGTAGAGCCACTTGTTGGTACTTACCCAGCAACAGCTAAGAGAAACTTCATTTATTACTCAGATCATCCAAATGTTGTTGAAGCAAGACCAGACGGTATACTAGTTGCTAGAGGCGTTGGTTACTCAAACATAACTGTTATGACAGACAACGGACTAAAGACTACATTTAGGGCAAAAGTTATACCTGACTATGATAAGCAAGTTATTGAAATAACAAGTTTTACTAACTCAGAAAGAAGATCTGGTATCTTCAGATTATATGGCGAGGCAACAGTTGATGGCAAGCCATACAATGGAGCCGCTACAATCATAGTTAAAAGCGATGACAGAGTAAATGAAAGAAGAGTTTATTTTAACCAAGGAAAAGTAGTAGCTAAGTACCTTGGCGGAGACTTTGCTCTTTCAAGAAGTAAATTCGAAGCAACACTTAAGATAAGAAACGAAGAAAAGACTATAAGATTTGGCAAGTATGGTGAGATACTCGCAGAAGATTTAGAAGATATAAGAATCATAAGTCTTGAAAATACAGAGCGCCACTCAGGCATCTTTAGAGTAAATGCTTATATAGAAGCCAATGGCAAACCATACACAGGCTATACAACATTAGAAGTAGAAGCACTTGATGGCAAGACAATCACATCAAAGCTTTGGGCTAAAGAAGGCTACATTGTAAGAGAGTTCACAGTTGGATCCTTTGGATCAGGTCATGATGATTTCGTAGCAAGACTTACAGTAGGAAGCGAAAGAAAAGAACTACACTTCTCTTATGACTTAACAAAACCCGCTTATGGAACTAATCCTGTAGTGAAGATACTATACTTTAGAAATTCAGCTACAAGAACATCAGCTAGATTCACACTTACAGCCGAAGCCATGGTAGACGGAAAACCTTTTGATGGATACGCTACTATAACAACAGAGGGAAACGGCCGTAAACTTACAGACATTGTTAAATTTACAGACGGTAAAGCTCAAATAGAGTACACAGCTGGCAAATTTGCTAACTGGAGAAAAGAATTCACTTCTACACTGAATATTTATGGTGAAGAAACATCCATTAAATATTCATATAATTAATACGATATAAGTGGCTTAGCCAATTATATAAATACAATTAGGGGAGGTTTACCTATGAAAAATTACAAGAATGTACTATCATTTGTCTTGGTATTGGCAATCTTAGTAACAGTGTTTAGCCCTCTAGGCAGCGTAGTTAAAGCTGAATCCCAAAAGGATCAAGTTTTACTAGAAATTTCAGACTTAAAGGTCGATATTAAAAACGCAGTTCAAAGCGTTCAAGATATCGAGCCAAAGAATGCTGATGAAAAAGAACTTCTAGATAAGTATCATGAAGCTGCTAAAGACATCAACAGAGAGCTTGAAATAAGCGAAGAAAGAGTGTCAGGTGCTGTACAAGGCATCGCAGACGGATCAGTTTATGATCTAACAACAATTCCAGTAAGAATACAACTTCTTATTAGAATCGGTCGCGCTATAAGATTTGCAACTACTGAACTTTCAAACAAAGTAGTAGCTGCTCACACTAAGATTGCAGAATATATCTTAACAGGTATATTATATGTAGTTAATCCATTTGCAAGCGAAGGACAAATCGTTGAGTACATGGAAAAATTTGAAGCACTTCAACAAGAATTACTTCAATATCCAGATCTTAGACCTGAAGACATAGCAACTATCTACAAGAAAGCCGCTTTTAGCAGAGAGTTATCAGAAGCAAGAAGAGTTTATAACAGACAAAACAGCGTGACTAAACAATTTAGAGCAAGACCACTTAAAGAAGCCATCGACAACGCTTCTAGAATGTGGTGGAGAATTGATGTAACTTGTGGAGAACTTGATGCACAAGTCGAAAAAGTTCATGCTGAAATGGAAAAGATAACTGGACCAAAGGTTAGAGTAGACAGAATCGAGTTTATGGAAGGACCAGCTGGATATATTACTATAGATAAAAAGACAAGAATCAGACCAGTTATATTCCCAAACGAAGTAAAGAATAAAGACGTCATCATTTACTCAGCTAATCCATATATCGCAAGAGTAAGCGCTGGAGAAATCATTCCACAAAAGACTGGATCAACTGAAATCATTGTTATTGCTAAAGATAACAACGTTCAAGGCAAATTTACATTATACGTTGTTGAACAAGGCGGATACATGGATCAAATCCCACCACTACAAGCAACAGGACAAAATTACGGCTACGATTTAAATCCAAACCCAAATCCAGGACATGACGATCAACCACCAATTCAACATGACAAGACAATAGTAAAAAGCGTTGATTTTGCTACAGATAAAATCACTATGACAGTAGGAGACACTTATGATTTATCAGCTCAAGCACTTGTTTATCCAGTAGAAGCAGTTAATAAATCATTATCATACACTTCAGAAAACGACACTATAGCAGACGTTGACAAAACTACAGGACAGGTAAAAGCACTACATCCAGGACTTATTAAAATATTTGCTACATCTGAAAATGGAGTTATGGGCTCAGTTTATGTAGAAGTAAAAGAAAGAAAATTAGAAGATAACATCGAAATCGTTAGGGTAGAAAACACTCAAAGAATAGCTGGTATCTTCTCTATCGAAGTAGAAGCTTTAAATAACGGCAGAGCATATAACGGTTATATGACAGTAGAGGTTACTTCTGGCAGCAAAACATTAACAAAGAAAGTTTATATGAGCCAAGGAAAAGGCAGAGTAAAATTCAACGGATTTGAATTTTATGTTTGGTTAAAAGATTTCCACGCAAAAGTAACAATTAAAGACCAAGTAAAAGAATTAGACTTCTCATACAGATAGTCTATAAATGAAAGGAGATAAAAAATGAAAAAACTTATGACAATCTTCTTAGCGTTATTATTAATGTTTAACACTGTATTAACTACAGTTGCATCAGCTAAGATAGTTAACGACGACGAAGCAGCCATTGGCGAAGACGACATTGATATCGAAGTAAACGATCTAGAAGTTTACAAAAGACAAGTTCAAGCTATAAGAGACGAAGCAAAAGACATCACACCACACAACAAAACAAACAGAGAAATGCTTGAAAACTTCAACGCAAAAACTGACGAATTAGAAGCTAACATTGAAAACTCATATGCACCAGAAGCAGTTGGCGGATTTGGTATGGGATTTGCACAAATCTACGACCTATCATCAATCCCTCAAAGATTAATGCTAGTTGGTAGACTATGTGTAGCAATGAGATTCGCAACAACAGCTTTAAGATATAAAGTTGACCAAGCACACGTAGAAATCGCTGAATATGTATTCCAAGGTCTAGTAATCGCAGTAAGCCCATTCCATACAGTTGACGATATGAAAGCTTACATGGCTGAATTTGAAGCACTAAAAGCAAAACTTATAGGTTACCCAGATTTAACACCAAACGATACAGCTAACCTTTATGTAAGAAGCGACCTAGATCACAAACTAGTAAAAGCAAGAGCACTTTACAGAACAGACCTTAAAGAAGCTCCTCAATACGTACTAGATGATCTAAACAAAGTTATAAAAGAAGTTACTTCAATCAGACTTAGACCACAAGCACTAGTTAGAGAAATCTATGAAGCATCAGATATGCTAGACGCAGCAGTAGGTAAAGCAATAGCTCAACTACAAAATGACCACAGAATTACTTCAACAGAAAGAAGCGATTTAAGAGAAGCTAGAAACTTAGCTAGACGCGCAAGAAGAAACGGAGATAAGAGAAAAGAATTAGGAGACGCTATCGATTTAGCTAACAAGCTAATCCTTCAAAGAAGAGCATCTTCAAGACAAGTTCAAGAACTTATCGATACAATCAGAATGCTTCTTGACATGGGTCCAAGAAACTAATTATAGTTTTTATTAATAGTTAATAGCAATTATATTAAGAGAGTCTTTACTGGCTCTCTTTTTGCTTTAAGAATAGTATATAAAATAGCGATAGGGTATTATCCTTATCGCTATTGTGTTTATCTGTTTATTTATTTGTATAAAAGTTTGCAAATCAAGCTTTAAAAATCACTTTCATTGTAGTTCCTTTGCCTAATTCAGAGTTCACATCAATCGTTCCGCCCATATCTTCCACTATATGTTTAACAATTGCTAGACCCAAGCCTGTTGAGTTTGTATTTCTATTTCTTCCTTTGTCGACCATGTAGAAGCGTTCAAATATACGAGGGATCTCATCTTTCTCAAGGCCTATGCCTGTGTCTGTAATTTTGCTTATAATATTGTCCCCACGTTTTTCGGCCGAAATAATTATTTTGCCGCCATCTTTATTATACTTAATTGCGTTTGAAATCAAATTCCTGTAAAGCTCTGAAAGCATGCCAAGTGGCACATTTTTCTTAAGCCCTTCTTCAATATGGCACTCGACTGATAAATTTTTTGCATCAATTTTTCCCTTATATAGATCTAAAATTTCATCTATGGTCTCTTTAATCGAGACTTCTTCTTCACATTTTAGCTCTGGTTTTTCGTCAAGCTTTGATATCAATATGATATTTTCAATAAGTCTGAGCATTTGTCCTGCTTCGTCAAAAATGATGCCGGAGAATTTTTTGATGTCTTCGTCCTTCACCATGCCATTCTTAATTAGCTCGGCGTATCCAGATATCGATGTTAGTGGGCTCTTTAGCTCGTGCGAAACATTGGCAGAAAATTCGCGTCTAAGCTTTTCGGCCTTTTTCTCGTCGTTCACGTCCAAGACAAGCATGATGATGCCTGTAAGTGCGCTGCCGCTCTCAATTGGCGAAAGATAAATTTTTAGGCTGTCTTCGTCTGCCATAAGCTCGAAGCTCGAGGCTTTATGCGTTTTGACTAGTTCTTTTAATTTATCCGAAACTTCTTGGCTTCTCGTTAATCTCACTATGTCCATATCCATGTAATTGGCTTGCATGCTTGCTTTGAAGAGTTTTTTTGCCGCTTCGTTTAGCTGAATAACTTTTAGATCTGGATCAATCAAAACTAATCCTTCGTTCATGTTACGAAGTATCTCACTTACTGTTCTTTCCTTTGTTTCAAGCCTTTCGATATATTCTTTGATATCTTTATTTTTTCTCTCTATAGTCCTTATGAATGGACTTAGTTCGTCGTAAACATCAAGTTTTTGAGTGCTAAAGTCATCTCTATGAAGGTGCTCTGATGCGTAATCGATTGGTTTTAATAGCTTATCGACAAGTTTTTTATTTACAAGTAGCAATACTATAATCAATATTATTGACATAAGTAGAATTAGTGGAACTGTCTTTATAAATGAGCCAAGTATTGACTCTGTTTGCTTTGAAATTCTTACTACGTTTCCATCTTGCATAAGCTGTGCGTAGTAGTAAGTGTCCTTACCAAGCGTATTTGATAGTCTAACATCTTTACCAAGATTGCCATTTAGTGCCTCTTTAATCTCTTTTCTACTCGCATGGTTCTCCATATTTTTTGGATCTGTAAAATTGTCATAGATGACACTTCCATCAGGGTCCACTACTGTCACACGGATATTATTTTTAAATGTGCCAATATTTTCAAGTGCGTCCAAATCCATGCTCGAGGCAAATTTCAATTCATCTTGCAAATCTCTTAGCTCGTTTGCGCTAGTATTTTTGTAGATTAAAAAAACTGTGAGCGAAACGCTTATTAATATCGCTAGAAAAAAGCAGATGGCGTAAGTGATATTTAATTTTTTCTTCATTTAGCATCACCAACTTTGTAGCCAAGGCTTCTGATAGTCTTGATTATGCCTTGATATGGCTCAATCTTCGATCTGATTGAGGCGATGTGAACGTCAACGGTTCTTGTCTCTCCTTCAAAATCGTAGCCCCAAATCTTTTCTATAAGCCTATCTCTAGTCAAAACGATGTTTGGGTTTGATAATAAAAAGTAGAGTAGCTCGAATTCTTTATATGTTAGAGAAATTTCGCGTCCATCGATTTTTGCGACTCTTTTTTCGTAGTCAAGTGTTATGCCTGCGTATTCAAGGACCTCGCCTTCACTTACTTTGCTGCGTCTAAGTAGGGCTCTGACTCTTGCTAAGAGCTCCAAGACGCTAAATGGCTTTGTGATGTAGTCATCGGCGCCTCTATCAAGCCCAGTAATCTTGTCAAACTCAGTTGTTTTTGCAGTTAGCATTATCACAGGAATATTCTTTAGCGCAGCATCTTTTTTCATTTTATCAAGTATTTCAAGGCCGCTCATACCAGGCAGCATTATGTCGAGCATAACTAGTGTTGGCGTCTCTTTTTTTACTCTAGAGAAAAATTCATCGGCATTTTCAAAGCCTTCAGCCTTGTAATTTTCATTGTGCAGAGCATATAGAACTAATTCTCTAATGCTTCTGTCGTCTTCAACTATATAAATCATAGTTCCTCCTACTCATAGTGCTTTGCTGTGATTGAAAATACGCTCCAGTCCGCGATAGCCTCTGCGTTGTCGCCGATTCTTTCGAAGTACTTCGCAATTTGAATTATGTCAATGAGCCTTAGAGCGTCCTCTTTTTTCTCACCTATTTTAGTGGCGACTTCATTCATAATATGGCTGAATAAATCGTCAATCTTGTCATCAGATGCGATGACTTTGTAGCTCTCTTCCAAATCGCCAGTGATAAAGGCATCAATCGCGCTCTTTAGCATCTTCTTAGTCGATAGGCACATATCCAAAATCTCTTCTGTAAAGTTTTCGAGTGCATTTGTGAATTTCAAAAGGCCAGCAATTTCAATCACGTGTCCACCAATCTTTTCAATATTTCTAATGATATTCAAAGTTGACGAGACAAATCTCAAATCCTTCGCAACTGGTTGCTGTGTCGACATAATCTTAAGGCAAAGCGTTTCGATACTTCTACTAAAGCCGCATATTTCTTCATCTTTTGATTCAAGCACACTTAGCTTATCCGCTAAATCAGAGCCATCTGACGCCTCTTCAATAATTACCTTCATATCCATCAGCATTTTTTCAACTGTAGCACTATATAAAATGATTTCGTTTTTTAAATTTTCTAACTCGTTAATGTATCTTGTTCTTACCATAATTATACCCCTTTTTTAACCGAAACGACCAGTAATATAGTCTTCAGTTTTTTTATTTTTTGGATTTTGGAAAATGGTGCTCGTTTGATCCGATTCAATTATTTCTCCTTCAAAGAAGAATGAGCAAAAGTCCGATATACGAGCCGCTTGCTGCATATTGTGAGTCACTATGACTATGGTGTAGCTCTTCTTAAGTGAGTCACATAATTCTTCGATCTTAGATGTAGATATTGGGTCAAGGGCCGATGTTGGTTCGTCCATCAAAAGAACTTCTGGCTCAACAGCTAGCGCTCTTGCAATGCATAGCCTTTGTTGCTGTCCTCCTGATATTTGCAAAGCATTTCTCTTTAATTTATCTTTTACTTCGTCCCAAAGAGCAGCGCCCCTCAAAGACCTTTCTACTATGATGTCAAGGTCTTTTTTCTTTTTTATCCCGTGAACGCGAGGACCATAAGCAATGTTATCATAGATAGACATGCTGAAAGGGTTTGGCTGCTGAAAAACCATGCCGATCCTCTTGCGAAGCTCGTTCACATCAACCTTTGGAGCGTAGATGTCCTCGCCATCCAAAGTGATTTCGCCAGTGATTTTTACACCATCGACAAGATCATTCATTCTATTTAAGCTCTTTAATAGCGTTGACTTACCACAGCCAGATGGGCCAATGAAAGCCGTGATTTTGTTCTCAGGCATATCCATAGACACATTCTTTAGCGCCTGAAAATCACCATAAAAGAGGTCAACGTTTTTAACTTCAATTTTATTCATTATTTACTCATAACCTTTCTTGATAATTTTGTTGATAGCATATTGATAATTACGACCACTATCAGTAATATAAAGGCAGTCGCAAAACTTTCTTCAACGTGAAAACCTTCTTCGCTCAAAGAATACATGTGCAAGGCGAGCGTCCTGCCTGACTGATTTAAGCCGGTTGGTAGGCCAGTAGTGTTGCCTAGAGTGTAGATAAATGCGGCTGTTTCGCCGACTATCCTTCCTATAGCAAGTATTATCCCAGCCAAAATTCCGTTCATGGCTGGAGGCAAAACTACTTTAAATATAGTAGAAAGTTTTCCTGCGCCTAAACCATAAGATGCCTTTCTAAATGAGTCAGGCACGCTAAGAAGCGCCTCTTCAGATGTTCTGATTATAATTGGCAAAACCATAATGATGGCGGTTAAAACACAAGCAGCCACACTGTACTGCATTTGCATTTGATAAACGAAAAGGATCAGACCAAAAAGTCCGTAGATGATGGATGGTATCCCAGCTAGTGACTCTGTTCCAAGCCTAATTAGTCTAACGACTCTAGAGCTTTTATTCGCGTATTCACTTAGGTAGATGGCACTCGCGACACCTATGGGCACGGCGGCTAAAAGAGTTAGGATGACTACAATTAGCGTAGTTATAAGGCTTGGTAGCATTGATACATTTTCTGTTGTGTACTTAAATGCAAAAAGTGATGGCCTTAAGTTTGGTATGCCATTGATAGAAATGTAGAGGATTATGAAGATAAGCGTCGCCAATGTGAAATAGGCAGCGGTTTTAATCAGAATTTTTAAAAATTTACTCATAATTCTTCTCACTTCCTTTTATAAAATAGAAAATAGTGTTAATTATCAAAATAAATATAAATAGAACCATGGCTGTTGCGATAAGCGCTTGCAAATGCTTTGGTGTAGCGTATGCCATCTCTATAACTATGTTTGTTGTTAAGGTTCTAACGCCTTGTGTAAGTGAGGCAGGTATTCTTGGCTGATTGCCTGCAACTAAGTAAACTGCCATAGTCTCGCCGATGGCTCTACCTATACCTAGGATGAAAGATGAGATGATGCCGCTCTTTGCAGCGGGCACCACAACTCTAAATATACTGATTTCCTTACTTGCGCCTAATGCTACCGAACCTTGATAGAAGGCTTTGGGGACGGCTCTTAATGATGAATCGCAAATCGATATTATCGTTGGAAGTATCATTATTCCTAAAAGTAGGGAAGCCGTTATTATATTCATGCCGTCGCCGCCAAATGCGCTTCTTATAAGTGGCACCATAACTACTAGAGCAAAGAAACCATATACAATTGAAGGGATGCCAGCCATAAGCTGAACAGCCGGCTCAAGTATTTTGTAAACTTTTTTATTGGCATAAAATGCCATATATATGGCTGTTAATAGGCCTATAGGAAGGCCGATGATGATTGCGCCAAGTGTTGTATAGACTGATCCCACGACCATGGACACTATGCCATAAGAGGCGGGAACGTTTCTAGGCGCCCAAGTTTTGCCAAATAAAAATGCTTTTAGTCCGTACTCTTTTACAAAGGGTATTCCTCTTGAAAAAATGAAGTAGCATATCAAAAAAAGAGCAAAGACTGAGATAAGAGAGATGATGAAGAAGAAATACTTCATGAAAGTCTCTTTAAAGTTTTTATTCATAATTACTCCTTATATAATTATGGAGGGCTCAAATTCGGCCCTCCTCGTGTAGTACTAATTTATTTTAATTATTTTATGTCGCCCCAAGTTTTGATATCACCTACGAAGATGGCTTTGATTTGATCAAGTGTCAAGTCTTCTACTGCGTTGTCATTATGAACTATAACAGCGATACCGTCTTTAGCGATAACTACATTTGTTAATTCTGCTTTTTCCTCGTCAGATAGGTCTCTTGAAGCCATACCTAAGTCAGCTGCGCCTTGTATAGCAGCTTGTATACCAGCAGATGAGCCAGTTGCTTGTATTTCAATCTTAACTTCTGGATACATTTCCATGTATTTTTCAGCAAATTTTTCCATAAGTGGAGTAACAGAAGTTGATCCGCCTATAACAAGCTTACCAGATTGAGAGTTTTGTTTGTATTCAGGTGCTGCAGTGTCAACTTGAACGTATTTGTTTTCAAGAACCATTTCTTGACCTTCTTTAGACATCATAAAGTCAATGAAGTCTTTCTTAAGTCCGTTTAGCTCTCCTTTATAAACAATGTTGAATGGTCTTGCGATCTTGTATGAAGCGTTTAGAACGTTTTCAGCGCTTGCTTCTACGCCTTCAACCTTGACAGCCTTAACGCTATCGTTTAAAGAGCCTAAAGAGATGTAGCCGATGGCATTTTTGTCGCCGTTAACAGTCATTAGCACAGCGTTAGTAGATTTTTGAACAACAGCGTCAATAGTTGTTTTGTCAACCTTTTGGTCGCCGTCTTTTTCTTCTATGCCAGTGATTTCGATGAAGGCACCTCTAGTACCAGAACCGTCTTCTCTTGAAATTACAGTGATAGGTTCATTTGAAGCTTCAGGCGCTTTTTCTTCAGTTTTTTCTTCAGTCTTTTCTTCTGTTTTTGTTTCACTAGCTGTTTCCTCTGGTTTGTCCTCGCCCTTAGAGCAAGCTACTAGTGATAGAGCTAATACAAGTACTAGCATTAATGAAATTAATTTTTTTGTCATTTTAAATAACACTCCTTTAAATGATTTTTACAAATTGATTATAGGGTTATTATGTAAAGGAAGTATGTATGAAGTGTAAAGATTATGTAAAATATGTAAAATTTCGCGAATTTTGCATTTGATTTGCGCCCGTGCGAAGCACCAAGGTTCTTGACCTAAAGGGAGAGGTTCTTCAAACGAGCCCTTGAACTCGTTCCCTCCTCAGCAATGCTCACGTACCATTAGTACGCTGCGCTTGCTTCGTCAGTCCACGTCGTCCAATCTTAACAGTGCGAAGCACCAAGGTTCTCGGGACCCATCCAAAGCTTTAGCTTTGATGATGGGTGAGGTTCTTCTTTTCATCGCAAATCTAGCATGGCAATGGTTCATTTGAGATTTTTCATCAAATCGCTCTGCAAAATTATTTGGATTCGAGTTAGATTTTTAATTCAAATTTGATGTATAGAGAGACGTATCGCTTCGCAAAAATAAATTTGTATTATACTTTTAATACAAGCATAGACCTTTCTATGATATAATAAAGCAAAAGATATAAGAGGTGCGCAATGAAGAGAAAAAATAAATTGAGTAAAATCAAAAGAGATATGCAAAATAAAAGAAGAGAAGAAAATAAAAGAGAGACAGAATACCTTACATCAATACCGGGACTAAAGGAGAGTATAATCGAAGGCTTAAGAGCGGACCATAGTGAGTTCATTAGCGAAAATGAAGGAAAATTTTAAACATTGGAGTTATTAAATTATGGATGCGAGCTAGGTAATTAGCTTAGCATCCATTTTTTTATCATAAAGCATATATATAAGAAGACTTTTTTGCAAAAGTCTTCTTGCGCTTCAAAATGCTTACGCATTTTAAATCTAAATAAAGGAAGATAAATTTGATCCAGCCATTAGCATAATTAAAATTCTTGTATTTTAATCAAAAATAAGGTATAATAAAGGGTGAAGTAATTTAAAGAGGGTGAAAATATGGGATTATTCTCAAAAATATTTGGCTCTACATCTGATAGGGCTATTAAAAAGAACAGATCACAAGTTGATGAAGTTATGGCTTTGGAGGATTCTTACTCTAAGCTATCTGACGAAGAATTAAAGGACAATACTAATAAATTAAAGGAAAGACTTAAGGGCGGCGAAACGCTTGATGACATTTTACCGGAGGCTTTTGCAACTGTTAGGGAAGCTTCTAAGAGGGTTCTAGGCATGACGCCATACAAGGTGCAAGTCGAAGGCGGCATCATTTTGCATCAAGGCCGCATCGCTGAGATGAAAACTGGTGAAGGTAAAACTTTGGTTGAGACTATGCCGGCCTACCTTAATGCGCTTGAGGGCAAGGGCGTACACATCGTTACTGTAAACGATTACCTTGCAAAGCGTGACAGGGACTGGATGGGCAAGATTTTTGAATTCCTTGGTCTATCTGTTGGCTGCATTATTCATGATATGCCTAAAGATGAGAGGAAAGTGGCTTACGCATCTGACATAACTTATGGTACTAACAATGAATTTGGCTTTGACTACCTAAAGGACAACATGGTTATCTACAAGGAAAATATGGTGCAAAGAGAGCTAAATTACGCGATTGTCGACGAAGTTGACTCTATATTGATAGATGAGGCGAGAACACCACTTATTATTTCTGGTCAAGGTGATAAGTCTACTGACCTTTACGAGCTTGCCAAAACTTTTGTATCAAGGCTATCGGTTAGGGTGCAAGACCCTGATGAAAAGATTGATCCGCTTGATAGATTTGTTAAGCAAGAGGAAGAAGAGGAAGAGACTAAGGACTATATTGTCAATGAAAAGGAAAGAACTGTGCTATTAACAGAGCTTGGCACTAAGAAGGCGGAAGAATTCTTTAAGGTCGAAAACCTTTCTGATATTGAAAATATGGAGATAATTCATCACATCAATCAAGCGATGAAGGCTAGAAGTCTTATGAAGAAGGACAAGGACTACGTTGTGAAAGATGGCGAGATCATCATCGTTGACGAGTTTACTGGCCGTTTAATGTTTGGTAGACGCTACTCAGATGGCCTTCATCAAGCAATCGAGGCTAAGGAAGGCCTTGAGGTTAGAAGCGAGTCCAAGACTTTAGCGACTATAACTTTCCAAAACTATTTTAGAATGTACAAAAAACTTTCAGGTATGACTGGTACTGCAAAGACTGAAGAAGAGGAATTTCAAGACATCTACCACATGGACGTTATTGAGATACCGACTAACAAGCCAGTTATCAGAGTGGACAATCCTGACGAGATATATAAGACTGAGGGCGAAAAATTTGGCGCAGTTATTGATGATATCAAGGCTAGACACGCTACTGGACAACCAGTTCTAGTCGGAACCATCTCCATAGAAAAGTCTGAAGAATTATCTAAGCTATTAAAAAAGACTGGCATCAAGCATGAGGTCTTAAACGCGAAGTTCCACGACAAAGAAGCGGAGATAGTTGCTCAAGCTGGCCGTTTGGGTCAAGTTACTATAGCGACTAACATGGCGGGCCGTGGTACCGACATTATTTTAGGTGGTAACCCTGAGTTTATGGCGAAACAAGCGATGAGAAGAAAGGGTCTATCTGAAGAAGAGATGGCTCAAGTTGACTCTCACGAGGATACAAAAGATACTGAAGTTTTAAAGAATAGAAAAGAATACGAAGAATTTGTTGAACAATATAAGGATGAGCTCCAAGAGGAAAAGGCTAAGGTTATTGCAGCAGGCGGCCTACACATCATCGGTACTGAAAGACACGAGTCAAGACGTATCGATAACCAACTTCGTGGTCGTGCTGGTAGACAAGGTGACCCCGGTTCATCGACATTCTATATATCGGCTGAGGACGATTTGATGCGTCTATTTGGCGGCGACAGATTTAAAAACGCCATCGACATGATGAATATGCCTGAGGGCGATTCGATCAAATCACCGCTATTGACAAAGCTAATCGAGTCGGCTCAAAGAAAGGTCGAAGGAAATAACTACGGAATCAGAAAGCACGTACTTAAATACGACGACGTAATGAACAAGCAAAGAGAAGTTATCTATACTGAAAGAAAGAAACTTCTTGATGGCGCTGATTTTAGGGACAATATCATTGCCATGATCAAGGACGTCATAGCTAGTTTTGTTAACACAATGTGTTTCGAAAAAGAAGACTGTGGCGACTGGGACTTCAAGAGCTTATTTATGCACCTTAAAGCTATTTTCGATATAGACATGGAAGATATTAGTGGCCTAAACATAAAGGACGTTCACAAAGACGAGCTTATAGACATGCTTACAGAGCACGCGCTTAAAAAATATGAGGCGAAGGAAAGGGAATTTACTCCTGAAAGATTCAGAGAAGTGGAAAGAATCGTGCTTCTACAAGTTGTTGACGATAAGTGGATGGATCACATCGATGCGATGGATCAGTTGAAACAAGGTATTGGACTTAGGTCTATGGCGCAAGAGGACCCTGCTAGAGCCTACGCAATTGAAGGCTTTGACATGTTTGAGGCGATGAACGAAGCAATCAAGGAAGATACTTTAAGAATTTTATTCCACGTTGAAGATCCAAGCAAGGTTAAGAGAAAAGAACAAAATAAGAATATAAAGGAAGGTTTTGAAGGCGATAATGCTGGCGAAAAGAAGAAGCCATTCGTTAGAAAAACTAAAAAGATAGGCAGGAACGATCCTTGCCCATGCGGAAGCGGCAAGAAATACAAAAACTGCTGCGGAAAGGACGAGTAATGAAGACTTTACAAGAGTATAAAGAAGATTACGCGGATTTTAATGAAAGATATATAAAGTTAGGAGACTATCTTTGACGTTCATAGTCTAAAAGAGACTAAGGATAAGCTTGAGAAAAAGATGGCTGAGCCACAATTTTGGGACGATAAAGATGCCGCAGATAAAGTTATAGACGAGCTTAAGGACATTAATACGCCTCTAGGAACTTATGAGGAGATAGGCTCGAATCTTGAGGACATGAGTGTCTATATAGAGCTATACGAAGAAGAAAGACCCGATAATTACAAGTCTCTACATGATTTGGCGGAAACCATTGACAATGCGCTCGAAGAACTTAAGGTCAGGACGCTACTTGATGGCGAATATGATAAGAATGGCGCGGTCGTCTCGATACACGCAGGTACTGGCGGCACCGACGCTCAAGACTGGGCGGAGATGCTCTACCGCATGTACACGAGATGGGCAGCCGATCACGAGTATAAACTTGAGGTCATCGATTACCTAGCTGACACCGAAGGCGGCATAAGAAGCGTTTATTTCAAGGTCTTAGGTGCCTACGCCTATGGCTTTTTAAAGGCAGAGCGCGGGGTTCACAGACTTGTTAGGATATCGCCCTTTGACTCGCAAAAGAAGAGACACACAAGTTTTGCCTCAGTCGACGTCTTTCCTGACATAGATGAAAATATTGTGATAGATATAAAGGAAGAAGATTTAAAGATAGATTACTATCGCTCACAAGGCGCTGGCGGTCAATCCGTAAACACAACTGATTCAGCGGTTCGTATCACGCATATACCGACTGGCGTGGTCGCAACTTGCCAAAACGAAAGAAGCCAAAAGCAAAATAAAGAGGTTGCCCTTCGTATTTTGTATGGTAAGCTTGTTCAGCTCAAGGAAGAAGAGCGCAAAAAGACCATAGATGAGCTTACTGGCGACTACTCACAGATTGCGTGGGGCTCGCAGATACGCTCCTACATCTTCAATCCGTACATGCTTGTCAAGGACCATAGGACAGATGTAGAGAACTTTGATGTGCAAAAAGTCATTGACGGCGACATCGACAAATTTATCTACGCTTACCTTGATTACGTGAGGGAGGCTTAGTATGAGAGAAGTACTGAAAACACTGGATGATACAAGGTGCGCCGCTGAGCGTATAGCGAAGAAAATAAATATTGGCGACATAATTCTTTTAAAAGGGGAAATGGGTGCCGGCAAGACGACCATCACCAAGACCATAGTCAAGGCACTTGGTTCAGATGCTTACGTAACAAGCCCGACCTTCGCTATAATGAACGTGTATAAGACGCCGGAGATGGCGATTTATCACTTTGATTTATATAGACTAACAAAGTCCATGGACATAGATACGCTAGGACTTGATGACTACCTATACGATAGTGGGGCAATTAGCCTGATTGAGTGGCCTGAAGCGATTGAGAGCGAGTTCAAAGACGCGAAAAAGATAAGCCTAATTAAGGACGGCGAGAGCCGAATTTTAGAAACAAATTTTGATTTTTAGAGGTTATATGAAGATTTTAAGTTTAGACAGTTCAAGTAGATATATAAGCGCGGCGCTTGCAGTTGACGGCGTTGTGAGAGGCGAGTTCAACGTTTCATACGACAGAAGCGCCTCCGAAAAGCTTGCCCTGATGGCAAAGGAGATTTTAGACATCTTTGGTCTAAAAGTGGACGAGATTGATGCCTTTGCTGTTTCGAAGGGACCTGGTTCTTTCACAGGACTTAGGATAGCCGCCGCCATGATTAAAGCGTTTAGCTTTAAGGACAATAAGCCGATTTACACTGTATCTTCGCTTAAGGCGATGAGCTATCGCTATAAGGGACTTAAATACATCGTCCCAGCGATTGACGCGAGACGCGATAGAGCCTTCGCAGCGATTTATAGCTACGAAAATTCTTTTGAGCTAGTGAATGAGGAGCGCATATACACTTTGGATGAGCTTATTAGCCTTGTGAATGGACTTCGTGGCACTATCATTATGCCGGGCGATTTCTATGGAAAATATAAGGAAAAGTTTGGGGACAATGTTGTGGCGGGCGTTTATAGAGAGAACGAACCCATCGCAAAAGAAGTCCTTGACTATGTTATAGACCACATCGATGAGATGAAAGCCGAAGATAGATATGGTGCGATACCAATTTATATGAAGTCATCGCAAGCCGAGGAAGATAAAAAGTGATTAGAAGGGCTGAAATTAGCGACTTAAATGCAATTTATGAAATTTTATCAAAAACCGATGACCCTTGGACAGTCGGCGTCGTGGAAAGCGAGCTAAAAAGTGAAAGCTCCAAGGCCTTTGTATACCTAGGCGATGAGGGAGCTGTGCAAGGCTTTGTAGACATCAAGATTTTGTACGACGAGGCAGATTTGATGCACATAGCGGTCGCGGAAGATATGAGGGGACAGGGCATAGGCGCAAAACTATTGGCCCAGGCGATTGAAGAAGCGGAAGGCAAAGCCATTGCCTTAGAAGTTCGTCAAAGCAATTTTAAAGCGATAAATTTATACGAAAAATACGATTTTTTAAGAGAAGGCACTCGTAAAAACTATTACCATGGTGAAGATGCAGTGCTTATGTGGAGGAGAAAGTGAAACATTTAGCGATAGAAAGTTCATGCGATGAGACATCAATCGCCATATTGGACGATTTAGAAGTTTTGTCAAATGTCATAGCAACTCAAATATCAACGCACAGAGAATTCGGGGGCGTAGTGCCTGAAATTGCGTCAAGAATGCACATCGAGGCAATCTCGGCAGTTTTGGAAGAGGCACTTAATGAGGCAAAAACTGACTTATCTGAAATAGAATTCATCTCTGTAACGAGGGGACCGGGACTGATCGGAGCCCTGCTTGTTGGCGTTTCATTTGCAAAAGCCTTGGCAATGTCCTTGGACGTGCCGATAGTGCCAGTCAATCACATGAAGGGCCACATCGCAGCAAATTACATAACGACAGATGGCCTAAAGCCGCCATTCGTTTCACTAGTCGTTTCAGGCGGCCACACCTACCTTGTCAATATGAAGGACTACTACGATTATGATTTAGTCGGAAGGACACTTGATGACGCAGCAGGAGAATCCTTTGACAAAGTTGCCAGAGCCTTGGAACTACCTTATCCGGGTGGACCAGAGATAGAAAAACTGGCAAAGGAAGGAAATCCAGATGCTATCGAGCTTCCACGAGTTATGATGAAGTCCGGCGACTATAATTTTAGTTTTTCGGGACTAAAAACAGCCGTGCTAAACTATTTGCATAACGAGGAGCAAAGAGGAAGAGAGGTCAATAAAGCCGACGTCGCAGCCTCCTTTCAAAAAGCCGCAGTCGATGTACTCGCGAAAAAGGCAGTCGATTTGAAAGATGAGCTAGGCTATGACAAGATAGTATTAGCCGGCGGCGTATCGAATAATAAGGCCCTACGCGAGGCACTAGCTAAGGAAGAGAAGGCACACGGCTTTAAATTATATTATCCAAAGCCAGTTTATACCACAGATAATGCCGCGATGATAGCTGCACAAGGATATTTGGAATATACTCGTGGAGGAGACTTTAGCGATTTGGGATTTGAAGTAGATCCGAATTTAGGTTTATAAATACTTTTGCATTCGATTTGCGATCTTGGCTAGTTTCGAATTATTTTGTCGCTGCGGAGTGCTCTAGCACACCTCACTCCAAAAAATTCTGTACAACGCCAATCTCATCAAATCGCTCTGCAAAATTATCTCGTTTGCTCTGCAAAATTAGAAAAAGCAAAATTATTTATTAAAATTTTCCTACAAAATTGTTTGGAGAAAATGTGAATAAACAAAAAAAATCTAAAAGAAAATAAATTAAACAATTATACTCAATAAAAGAGGGCACTATGCTCTCTTTTTTTTGTGTTAGTATATGATTTTTTGCTCAAGCGGAGTGTAATCAAAAATATTTTTAAAAAATTAAATGCGAAAAAAAGCTAAAATTTTAAAAAGATAGCATCATAATAATTATAATTTCTTAGGAAAAACTAGATGATTGCGCGAAATGGAGCTTTGAAGCAAGCGGAGTGTACTAATGGTACGTGAGCATTGATGAAAAGCGAATGAGCGCAAGGGCTAGTTTTAACAAGAAATTAACAAATAAAAATAGCTAACGCATCAAGCATTAGCTTACCATCCCTTGACGATCCTCTTTAGGTTCAATCATCGCTTTAACAACTTCCTTTCGTTCGTGTGCTTCAAAAGAACATCTTATACATTCTTTCTTAGCGATCTTCCTTTGTAGATTCATCCATATGCCCTTCATTGTTTAATTTTCACCTTGAAAAGATAAGTAAATCTCCCTTAAGAGATGAATAAAAGTCTTTTCATAGTCGTGACCTTTAACACATGTCATCTACCATCGTCATAAATATTAAATTTTATTTCTAAATTACCTCCACTAATAAATATCTTATTCTTCTTATATAAGAATTAAGAGAATATGATTAAACAAGCACTCTTGCAGCCACCGCCGCTTGAGGTTCATCTAATTTAGACTTTATTTACCTTTGATCCGCTTTCGCTCTCAAATAGTAAAAATTAAGTCATTCATTCCTTGCTAAAATATTTAGCTTCGTATCTATATAAAGTCAAGGGATGGAGCTAATTTTCTTTTTCAATAGATGTTATTCATCTATCTTGGTTATAGTATAGCATGCTAAATCGATTCTGTCAAGTACTTTTTTTAAAATTCATACTTTAGTAGTACTTTTTTCCATTATAATGGCAATATCATTCATAAATCTTTATAAAAACATAGAAAGTATAGATAAATTTTATAGCTTTGGGTATATATAGGCTGGTGATGATATGAAAATAGAAATAAAAAATAAAGCAGCGGCAAGACTTAATGAGCTTGGCGTTAAGGAAAATACAGAAAAGGCCCTACGCATCAGGGTTTTAAACTACTCATGAAGGGGCGCCATCTATGGCGTGACTTTGGATAAGTCAGATGAAAACGACATAATCATGGACGTTGATGGTTTTAAAATTTGTGTAAACAAGAATATGGATTATATTGAGAAATTTACGATAGATTATTCGAGTAATCCGTTGGCTAAGGGCTTTCAAGTCTACGTTGACTAGTTCTTGTTAAAACGAGCCCTTGACCTAATAGTGAGAAAAGTGATTTTCACGAGCGCAGCCTTCGAAATAAATTGAATTAATTTCTTAGCGCAGTGAGCCGCCCGTGGGCTCATTTAGTTGAGCGTAGCGAACGGATATGAGACCACAGGTGAGCAAGCTTAGAAATTAACAATTTATGTAGACGTAGCAAGCGAAGGAAAACACTTTTCGATGTGCAATGCTCGAGTACTCGCTTGTACGCTCCGCTTGCCTCAAATCTCCATTTCGCGTAGCGTAAAGGTTCTCGGCCATTTTGGGCGAGGTTCTTCAATCATCTCGATGCGAAGCAGTAAGGTTCACGTCCATTTATGGACGGGGTTCTTCTTTTCCTAAGAACTTTAGTGTGCTTAGGCTCAGTAACATGAATAATTAAATAAATTATATAAAAGCACTTGACAAAATCTATAAAATTAATTAAAATAATTATATAATAAATACATGGGAATGAAGTTCTCCCACGAAATGAAACCGCTATAAGCTGATGACTTCTGTTTTTACAGGAGCGCCAGCTTTTTTTGTGGCTTTTAGAAGATTAAAATAAAAAGAATAATTATTGCAACAAGAAAATATTTTTGCTAAAAATTTGATGGATGAAGCGATGTGGAGTTTTGAGACAAGCGGAGTGTACACGTAAGTACTCGAGCATTGTCGAAAAACGAACAAGCTTCAGGCGCAAATTTATAGCAAAAGAAAGGAGTTTTTATGATACAATCACTAGCATTTATATTATTATTAGGCTTAATACTAGCAGAAGTTTCAAAACGTCTTAAGCTGCCACGCATAGTCGGTATGCTATTTACAGGGATTCTCTTAGGTCCCTTCGTACTAAATCTCTTAGACCCAAAAATCCTATCGATTTCGGCTGAACTAAGGCAAATCGCTTTACTCATCATATTGATCAAGGCAGGACTATCCTTGGACTTAAGCGATTTAAAAAAAGCAAGCAGACCAGCACTTTTACTAAGTTTTTTGCCAGCGACCTTCGAAATTTTGGGCTATGCACTTCTAGCACCCATTTTGCTAAAAATTCGTGCCATTGACGCCTTGCTTATGGGCGCCGTACTAAGCGCAGTCTCACCTGCAGTCGTTGTGCCTCGTATGTCCATGCTCATGGATGAGGGCTTCGGCACAAAAAAAGCCATACCGCAAATGATTATGGCGGGCGCATCCATGGACGACATCTATGTAATCGTTCTATTCACTAGCTTTTTAGGCATGGCAATGGGTAAAGGCGTTGACCTAAGTAAATTCGCCGCGATACCCATCAGCATAGTTCTAGGCATTGCAATAGGCGCGGTCTTTGGGCTTGTAGTGAGCTTTGTATTTGAAAAATCATTTTCGAAAAAACATTTAATAAGAAACAGCATGAAGGCTCTAATCATCATGGCGCTAAGCTTTTTGCTAGTTGCAATCGAGGGACTGCTTAAGGAAAAAGTCGCAATTTCCTCGCTTATAGCCGTCGTTACCATGGCGATGACCATCAGAATAAAGAGTGTGGAAAGCGTTTCTTCGAGACTTTCGTCAAAATTCGCTAAGCTTTGGATAGCCGCTGAGATCATGCTTTTTGTGCTTGTTGGCGCCGAGGTCGACATACGCTACACTCTAGACGCTGGGCTTATGGCGGTCGTGATGATATTTGCAGCGCTTGCCTTTAGAACAGTTGGCGTAATCATCTCAACCGCAGGCACTGGACTTAATAAGAAGGAAAAGCTATTCACAGTTTTTAGCTACTTACCAAAGGCGACAGTGCAAGCGGCGATAGGTTCTGTGCCACTAGCTATGGGACTTGAAAGCGGCAAGATAATTTTATCAGTCGCAGCACTTGCGATACTTATAACAGCACCATTAGGAGCGACGCTCATGGATTTGACATATAAAAAATTCCTTGAGAAATAATTTTGCGTTAAACGAGCACTTGAGCACATTTGACGAAAACTAGTATATTTATTTGGATAAAACAAGGGCATATGGTTTAGACCATATGCCCATTCTTGCTATTAAATGTATTTATTAATTTAATGATACTTCTGGATTGTCCTTATCAAGCATATGCACTGTAACTTCCGCATTCAAGTACTTTGTAAGGTTTTCCTTCAAAAATTCAAGAGCACCTTCAAGCGCATCATATCTATCCGGATCAACTAGCTCCATAATCATGAAAGCATTCTTAGTATCCTCAGTAATCATGGTTCTGATGCCATCACGCCAGTTAAAGCATCTGCAGATAGCGCCCTTGTCGTCCTTGTAGCAAAGTTCGCCCTCATAAGTCTCAGACGGATCCTCGCCGATAGCTTGAAATTCATCGCCGCCCTCAGTGATAGTTAGCTTCAAATCGCCAACGAACTTGTCAGAGTCCTCAGCACCGCATGGAAGCGCAAACTTAAGCGATGCAGCGTTATAAATGTCAACTAAAGTATTAATCGAGCCAACGATGTTGCCCTTAGAAAGTCTCTTTAAAAGCGCTTCAATCGAGCATCTTGCGCCTTTTTTAGTCTTAAACTTCTTGTAAGCCTCTCTCCAAACAGCTATCTCTTTATTCTCACTAAGCTGTCCAGCTACAAGATATTTTTCCGCTTCGTCGTTCGCATCAAGCAGCATCTTTTTTACTTCAATCGGGATTTCGTCCGAATTTTCCATGTTCTTAATTAGAATTACCCCAAGCTTCGCCTCAGGAAATAATTCGAAAAAGCTTTTGTCCGCTATAAATTTACTCATTTCTTCCTCCTTAAATATTTTCTCGTTGTACTTATTATAACATAAAGAGGCGTTATTTGCAAAACCATAATTATAGTATAGCCACTTCGTATAAATAATTATATTGAAAAAGAGGGGGAAAATTCCCCTTAATTTTCAGTCAGCTTATTAAAATTATTTAATTTAATTAAGTTAAACTTAAAAATATGATATAATAAGATTAAATAATTTTAGATTGAATCCAAAATGTTTTTTGTTGAATGGAGGAAGAAAGTGAATAGGCAAGAATGCTTGTGGGATATATGGGATAGTAGAATTCCTGTACAAAAAAGTCTTTACTTAAAAGATGATGAAATCATATATTATAATCTTGATAATTTTGTTGCGGAGCCTGATAAGCTAAAGATGTTAGATTTATTTTGTGGAGCGGGCGGCTTTGCTGTAGGCTGTTCATGGGCCGGATTTCAGTCTATATTTGCAGTTGATCACTTTGCACCAGCAATTAAGACTTGGCGTAGGAACCACCCTAATGGAATTGCTTGTTTAGGAAATATTAAAAATTTAAATCCTAAAGAAGTAAAATTGCTTTTAGAAAAAAAAGGTATAGAACATGTTGATTTAATAACTGGCGGTGTTCCATGTCAAGGTTTTTCAATCTCTAATAGAAAACATAACGATAATGATGAAAGAAATTTTTTATTTATTGAGTATATGGAATTTGTGAGAGAATTTATGCCAACATGTATAATCTTAGAAAATGTGTCAGGTATGAGAAGTACTGCGTCAGGTCATTTTGAGCGGGCAATAAAAGAGAGTATGGAAAATCTTGGATATGTAGTTTCCATAAATCTTGTAAATGCTGCTAATTATGGTGTACCACAAATGCGACAAAGACTTATTTTTGTCGGAATTCAAAAGGATTGTGGAATGAGTATCCCATATATTTTTCCAGAAGGAAGATATAAAGAAAAATTTCGTACTGTTGAAGAAGCAATATCTGATTTGCCACCGTTAGGAAATAATGAATCAGCAAGTAATTATGCATGTGAGCCTTTAAATGAATATCAAAAGCTAATGCGAGGTCTTGGGGTTATAAAGGATATTAAAAATTTAGATCGTGTATATAATCACGTTGCACCAAATCATACACAACAAACTATAGACAAAATAGCTTCTACTTTGCAAGGTCAACCTATGTATACTAAATTTAAACAAAGAATAAGACTAAGAATGGATGCACCAAGCCCTACTCAACTAGCTGGAGGCATTAGACCTCAGTTTCAGTTTGGACACCCAACACAGCCAAGAGGCTTATCGATTAGAGAAAGAGCTAGGATACAAAGTTTTCCAGATAGCTATATATTTGAGGGAGGAGTTGTACAGGAGCGTGTTCAAACAGGGAATGCTGTGCCACCGCTTTTAATTTATAATATTGTTAAGCCAATTGCTGATGAGATTAAATCTATGAAAGGAGAATAGAATATGTATAGAATTTGGTATAGTACTGAGAGTTTTGCAGATTTTATTATTGATAAAACTTTGTTAGCTAAAAAAGATGTTATAAAGAAAAAAATGTATGAAAGTGATGCTAATAATCCTAACAATTTTCACAAGATGCCAGATCATATTAGAAAGATTTTATATTTAGATGCACCTGATTTAATAGTTGAAAAAGATGATGAGCCAGTTTTTTCTATAGAAGTAACTACTGAAGCTGGTACTGGGCACAATGTTTTTCAAAGATTTGCTAGATTAGCTGCTTCTGTAGAAAATAATGTGCCTACTATATATATTTATCCAGAAGCGAAAATAATATCTAGAACGAAAGTATCTGAGAAATGGGATATGATAAATCCTTTGATATTTAATGCTCTTGAATCGGTAATGAGTGTTTATAATATACCAGCACTATTATATTACTTCCCTACAGATGATATTAATAAATATCGTGATAATGTTAAAAGTGCGCCACATATAAAAAGCAGAGGGCTATGTTTTGATTCTAATATAATAAAATACACAGGATGTCCTGACTCATCAGCAGACAGTATGATTAATATGTTTGAAGCTTTAAATGAAATAATTGAGGAAACAGAGAAAAAAGGTGTTATTGCAGCCCGTAAAGATCTTTTAAAAAAGTTAGTTATACGCAAGCAACGCAGGTTTATGAATAAGGAATATAATAAAAAAATTGAAAACAAACTTTTAGAAAACATGTCTCCTATGTCAGCTGTAGTAGAAATACCAACTTTGTATCTAATAAATTATTTATCCAAATATGAAACTAATGGCTATAAAATTGGAGAATTATTAAGAAATCGAGAGGTATCGTGTTTATATCAGGTAAATGCTGCATTTAGAGGGGATCCATATCCAGGCTGTCTTTCTGCGATAGACTATATGGTATGCAGAGAGGGAATGACTTATGAAGACAGAAAAAAGAACCTTATTATGGTATGGGGGTTAATCAATGTCGATGAGAAGAATCAAACTATAAGCATAACAAATGATAAGAATTCAAGCATTAAAGATTTTTTTTCGGCAGTACAAAGTAGTTCCAGATTAAATTTATTGACTAAAAATTATAATGATTTGAAGAGCAAAGATATACCTAGATATTTTATGCAAGCTAGGTATGGTTCAACATATTCTAAGGTTAAACATATTAGAGTTTATTCCTACTTTGCAGATGCGATTCTTTTTCCTGATGGCTCTTTATGGAGGGATGCTTAATGACAGAAGAAAATGTTACAAAAACTTTATTGAATTGGCTGATAAAACGAAATTGGCAAATAGTATGTTTTGATTTTCCGCAAAGCGGTACTGGAATACTGCTACATCCAAATAATAAAAGTTCTGAAAAAAATAAAGATTCAATAAATGTTGATATTGTAGCGGTCAGAGACAATATTTGTGTGTTTTTAGAAAATAAAAATAGATTTTGCTATTCTGATTATAAAAAAATTAATTTTTTAATTAATGAAAATGAGTATTCAAAATCAATAGAGAACCTATTATCAGATTATACTGTTGATAAGATATACTATGGAATTGGAATACCATCAAACAAACATTCTAAACAATCAAAGGATTCGGAAAAACTTGTAGATTTTATTTTAGGAGTGGAAGAAACTGGTGGTGTTTCAGTATTATATAATCCTAAATTAGTTAATTTTTAACAATTGTATTTAACAAACGTTATGTGCTATATCATACTATTAATACATTATTATTCTATTTATAGGCTATGATTTTTCATAGCCTATTATTTCTTTCCTTCACAATAAAAGCGCATCACCCGATGCGCTTAAAATATTTTCAAAACTATTTTCTAATTCAATCAATATTTTTAATTTTAATCAAATTTATCTATCCAAGTTATTATAAAAATCATCCACGCTTCTTGCTTCGTCGTCTTGGTAGCGTCTTGGTTTGTCTGTGTAGTCGTATCCGTCATCTTCGTAGATGTCGTAGTAGTCGTAGTCTCTGACTACTCTTCCTGTTCTGAACTCGTATTGGTTTGTGTAGTCGCACATCGCCATTTGTGAGTAGACTGTTGAATAAAGCGTAGCGCATATCCAAGGGATGGCTGCTAGTGCAAATACCCATGGCGATCTTAGTCCTGTTGCAATCAAGGCTATAACTAGTGTTGCGAAGCCTCCTACTACAAAAGTGCCTATATAAATAATTAGCATTTTGCCTATCCAGTTGAGTATAAATCTATTGACTATGCCAAAGGCTGCGCTGATGCATGTACCTATGCCGATGTACTTGTTTGTTGTAACTAAGTAGTAGGCGAAGGCTCCTGCTAGGCCGATGTAGAAGTTTACTAGTGCTAATACTAGGGTCATGATTATGACTATAGCATCATAAGAGCCTGTCATAGCGCTGATTATACCAAAGATTATGGCTGTCGCGCCAGATATTAGCCCAAAGATTATTGTTATTGCTATACCTTTAATAAATTTGATGAATACGGACTCTGTTACGTCTTTTACGCCTCTATTCATCTTGAATATCCACTTGTTAACGTGTGTAACGAAGGCGATGGCGATCAATTGAATTGCTATGCCCATGATTAAGAAGCTTAGTATCATAAGTGTTGATGTTCTTGCGATATTCATGAAAGCGTTTAAATCTTTATCGTTTAAGCCGCCTCTGTCTCTAAAATTCTTGATGCTCTTCATAACGTCATCAAAGCTTTCTGCGTTATCAAGCTCGTTTGTAAAATCTCCAAGTCCATCGAAATTTGTTTCGATTTGATTATTCTTTTTCATTTGGATATTTAATGCCTCTGATGAGATTTGCATTATGGATCCAACGTTTAAGGCTAGAAATCCGCCTATAAGCACGATGTAAACTAGTGCAAAGCAAAGAAGTGCCTTGATATTGTTTTTGATGTAGGAGTTTGTCGCTTGGAAAATCTCTGTTATGCCGCTTGCTCTGCCGCCTTTCATCTTAGGATTAAATTCATCGTATACAAAATTTTCGTTCATAATTATTCCCCCTTAAAAGGCCCAATTGCCTTTTTCAAATATTTTGTATTCTTTATTATCTTTATACCCAATTATCTCTGTTGTTTCATCACCAATCATAAAATCGACATGAATTTTGCTATCATTTATACCATTTTTTAATAATTCTTCTTCGCTCATGGCAGCGCCGCCTTGGACGCAAGTTGGGTAGGCAGCTCCAAAAGCTAGGTGACAAGATGCGTTCTCGTCGAAAAGTGTTGAGTAAAATAATTTTTTACTATTGCTAATAGGTGAGTCGTTTTGCACAAGGGCTACTTCGCCAAGCATACAAGCGTTTTCGTCTGTCGCTATCAAATCTTCTAGTAATTTTTGATTTTTTTCTGCTTTTACTTCAACGCATTTACCATTCTCAAAGCGAAGTGAAAAGTTTTCTACCAGTTGTCCTGATAAGGATAATGGTTTTGTCGCGTAAACTATGCCACTCACTCCATCTCTTTTAGGCGCGGAGAAAATTTCTTCTGTCGGGATATTGGCTGTGAAGCGAACGCCTGTCTCGCTCATGGATGAGCCGCCTATCCATAGATGATTTTTTGGCATCTCTATAGTTAAATCAGTACCTAATTTTGAACTGTAATGAAGTTTTTCGAATTGCATTTCGTTTAAGTACTTAGCTTTTTCTTGTATAGTGTTTTCGAAATCGTCCCAAGCCTTGTCTGGATCAGAGCCATCTACTCTAACTATCTTAAATATTAAATCCCAAAGCTCAGATATACGCTTATCTTCAGATACGTCTGGTAAAACTTTATCTGCCCAAGCCTTTGATGGCACTGCTACGACACACCATGGATTTATGTCGTTCATAGTGTATTTTTGGAAAGGTTTCATCAGATTTGCGTTCACGCTGCGCATAAGCATAAGTCTTTCGGGAGAGACATCCTTCATTAGAGACGGATTTGGTGCGATTACTGATAAAAAACCTGCTTTTCTCTCTGCAAAATCAAGCATCATATCAAGCTTCCACTCGGGTGCGTGCTTTATCGCCTCTTCACTCATCATCATCGCGCTCATTCTGTCACATTCGTCGTCGTGAATCCTTACAATTACTTCACTTGCGCCTCTATCGTAGGCAAGTTCAGTTAACTTTCTTACGAAATCCATCGCCTCAGTTGAAGTATTTATAACTAGCGGCATGCCTTTTTGTACGTTTATGCCCCTTTCGATAACAACTTTCGCATAATTTTTTAATTTATCTTCAAAATTCATTTTGCCCTCCTTAGAATTAAAAGAATTAAAGTATTAAATACACTCTTCTTGTGATATAATATATATTATAACATATTTATTAAAAATATGTAATGGAGGCGCCATGAAAAAATTTAGAGATTTAATAATTTTAGATGAAATGAATTTAGTTCTTGCTTGTGACAGCGCTGGGGGCATAGGCGAGAAGCCATGTGACGAAGTCTTTGCAAACATTGAAATGGTGTCATATTATGCGGCTTTTGTGCCAATAGCCGAGGCTTTATGCGCAAGAAGCACGCCCATGGTCTTGGTGGACACGCTTTGTAACGAAAGAGAGCCCTATGGCGAAAAAATTATTCGCGGTATCAAGATGGCGATGAGTGAAGCGGGCATGACGAGTGAAAATGCTTTTACCGGTTCAAGCGAAGAAAATTTTTTAACAAATATGACTGGGATAGGCGTTACAGTTTTGGCTAGGGGGATAGATATACGTAAGGCACAAAAAGGCGATCGGGTCTACGCCATCGGTCAGGCACTTGTCGGCGAGGAGCTTATAAAGCATCGTGACAAAGCCATGAGCATAAGTGATTATATATATTTAAAGGAGCAAAGCTATATTCATGATATAGTTCCCATCGGCTCAAAAGGCGCGGCGCATGAAATAGCTGAGATCGAGGCGCACTCAGGACTTAGGGCGCGCATCGTGAATCATGATTTTGATTATCATAAATCGGGCGGTCCATCCGCCATTTGCCTAGTCACTATGAATGAAGATGACTTTAATAAATTAAATTTAAAAAAGGACGCGAATTTGTTAGCTTTTATGGAGTAAATGGGTATAAATGTATTTAGAGTACGAGGAGGCGGGTCAATTGAAGAAATTTAAGTTCTTAATAATTTTTTCTGTCATGCTAATAGTTTTGACAGGATTTAATGCTTTTGCAAAGAGCGAAAATAAAATGACTTACAAGATGAATCTCATGGAGGACGCGATGTATGTAGACGTCAAGATCGAGACGGAGCACACAAGTTTTAAATTTGCAATCGATGTACCAAAGGGCGCTGAGGTCTACGATGTAGAAGGAAAGAGCCTTAGAGATAGCTTTGAGTCGGGAACTAAGTACATCTTTGACTTTAACGGCGGCGACAAAGAAGTTTCATACAAGATCAAGGGCCTTCCAAAGGCATTTAAAAGAGCGGACGGATTTGTTTTTGGACTATACAGAGCTTTTAACACGCATATCAACTCCATTGACATAGCCTTCGATAGCGTTTATTATGACAAGCCAGAACTTGAGATATTTACCTCGCTTGATAGTGTTAAGATTGAAAAATCAGATGATAGCATAGAAATAAGTGAAGTGGACGAGCCCATTGACATGGCTATAGGCGTAAAATATCCTAAAAATGAGTTCGTGAACGCGCCTTATGAGGACATGGACTACGATGACTATCGTAATGACGAGCTTATGAGAATGCAAATTACACGCATTGACAGGCCTGGCATTTCGGAGGTAGTTCTTAAGGGGATTATAGCTGCGGCACTACTTGCGTTTTTAATAGTCGGATTTTTAATGACAAAGAACCAAAGATTTAGAAATAAATTTAGAATAAAGAAAAAATACGAAGAAAAAGAAAAAAGCGGCAAAACTTTTGACATAAATGACATAGATGAGTACATTTATTTAATTTATCAATTTTATGACATAAAAGAGGATAAAATTGCTAGCTACTTAGGTGTGGACGAGGCTGACAAGCTTGTCGAGGAGAAATTAACCAGTTCCTACGAAGTGCTATTAAAAAAGGGATATATAGAGAAAGAAGACTCTGATTACAGCGTGGCTCTAACAAAGAAGGGCAGGTTGAAACTAGAAGAGATACTTATCAAGAAGGAATATTTACTCAGTCAAGACAATATTTCAGATGAGGAAGAAAAATTTTTAAGATTGTTCAGGTGATTTAGGTGAGGGTACTTAGCTCAGGAGGCGTAATTATCAATAACAATTTAATACTACTTTTGAAAAAGTACAACGGCGACTACGTTTTACCAAAGGGCAGGATAGAGCGCGGCGAAAGCATTCAAGAGGCTGCGCTTCGCGAGGTAAAGGAAGAAAGTGGAATCACTGGCGAGATTAAAAAATATTTAGGCAAGATTGAATATTCTTTCATTAACAAGGTAAGAAACATAAGGATTGATAAGACAGTGCATTTCTTTTTGATGTCAACAAAGGACACACACACTAAGCCTCAGAGCATGGAAGGCTTTAAAACGGCGAAGTTTTACGAAAGAGATGAAGCGATCAAGCTTATGAAATACAGCCAAGAAAGAGAAATAATCAGAAAAGCTATAGAAGAGTACGACAGAGAGAAGAATGAGGAGAAGTAATGAGTTTTTCACAAAAAGCTAAGGACGAAGCGGCTAAGCTGATGATCACAGACGAAGACACTTCACTTGCTGAGCTTATGGCATACGTGAGATATGTCTCATCCATTAGCTTTATATCAGGGAAAGTCGCTGTTTCATTCAGAGTGCAAAAAGCGGCTCTCGCAAGACGAATTTTTACAGTAATCAGAAATTTATACGATACAGACCTTGATGTAGGCATATCAAAGATGACGCAGCTAAAAAAGATGAATATCTATACCATAGTCCTAAACGATACGGATATAGTTATGCAGATGTTTAAAGATACGCGCATGGAAGGTTTTTTGGACGTGAACAAAGTGCCGAGAGCCATCAAAGAATCGGACGATATGAGGAGGAGCTACTTAAGAGCGGCATTTTTGGCAGTCGGCTCCATCACTAATCCAGAGCGCGGCTACCATCTCGAAATGCTATTCGAAAGCGAGTTCGAGGCAAACGAGGTAAAGGACTTGATGAACGTCTACGGTCTTGGGGCGAAGTACGTTATGCGTAAAGGTAACTACATCACTTACCTAAAAGGCGCCGAGGAAATTTCAGATTTTCTCACAGTTATCGGCGCGATGAGAGCGGTGCTTAGCTTTGAGAATATCAGAGTAGTTAAGGACGTTAGAAACAATGCGAACAGACGGACCAATTGCGAAACAGCCAATATACAGAAAACGGTCGATGCATCGACAAGGCAGGTCGCTGATATCGAGTACATCGACGAAATGATAGGCCTAGACGCACTAGATGCTGATTTAAAAGAACTCGCAATACTTAGACTGAATAACAGAGACGCATCACTTGCAGAGCTTGGAAGGCTTATGGAGCCAGAGCTTGGCAAATCAGGCGTAAACCATAGACTTAAAAAACTAGCTGAGCTAGCAGAAAATTTAAGAATAAATGAGGAGAATTAAAATGAAAAGAACCATAGTTACAAACAACGACTACGTTAGAGACAAATACAAAGATGACTTTGACATGATCTACATAGACAAAGTCGATAATTATACAGGTGTTTTATTTAAGGCGAGAGACCTAATTCACGAAGGATATAAGCTACTTACACATCCACTATCAGGCTCAGTTAAGCCGAATGAAACACCATTTAAGACAATTATTTTGGAAAAAGGTACAGGACTTGATCAAGACGGACTTATCATAATTGAAGAAGCAATCGGAACCATTAACAAGTTTTTAAATATCGAGAAAACACCCGATTACAACGAACGCGTCATCGACGACTGCAAAGTCATAGACCTTTCCATCATAGACAACACAATCAATTTAAGAAGTTCAATCTAATGAAAGAGTTTTACATTGAAGATATGACCAGTCAGCTAAGGGGCGTTGCTAAGTCCGAGGGACTGGTCTATTTTATTAAAGGAGCCGTGCTTGGCGACACAGTTACAATCACAAACGAAGTGAAGAAGAAGAGCTTTATTGAGGCAGATGTCTTGCAAATAGTCTCGCCATCGGAGTTTCGCGTGGACGGAGCAAGTGATGAGGCGATTTTAAGCGGCCTTTCTTATGAAAAAGAATTCGAGTGGAAAGTTAATGGACTTAAGATGAATCTTAAGAAGATGGCTGGGCTTGACGTGGATGTAGAAGAATATATGGCGAAGACTTTAACACACTATAGAGACAACACACAGGTCAAAGTCGCTCGCGGATATAATGGTGAAGTAGCTATCGGTTATTTTGAAGAAGGCACAAATACAGTAGTCGACTCAGAAGAGATGCTCTATATGAATAAAGAAGCGCTAAAAGTTTACCAAGGCATTGGACGCTTTGTAAAAGAAAATTATACAGGCTACGATTGGAAGACAAAGAAAGGCGATATCAAGGACATAGTCTTTAGAAATAACGAAAAAGATGAGCTGATGATCACCTTTGTATCGCACGATGAAATTGTGATTGACATTGAAAAATTAAAAGCAGCCATCGACATGAGCAGAGTCAAATCCATTTATCTAAATATAAACGACAAATCAGATAAAGTTTTGTATGGAAGAAAATTTATTAAGCTATATGGCGAGGACTTTTTAAGCGTAAATATCTTGGGACTTGATTTTAAGATCTATTCGCAAACATTTTTGCAAGTGAATTTAGAGATGATGGACGTTTTGTATAAAAAAGCACTAGAGTATTTAGGGGACGCAGCAGAGATGGACGTACTTGAGCTGTACTCAGGCATAGGCACCATAAGCCTATGCGCCGCGAAAGAAGCAAAATCAGTAACAGCAGTCGAAGTCGTCGAAGCCTCAGTTAAAAGCGCAGACGAAAACGCATCCGCCAATGGCATAAAAAACGCAAAATTCATACACGCCAAAGCCGAAGACGCAATAAATAGAGTCTTGAAAGAAAAAACTTACGACGCAGTCATCGTCGACCCACCGAGAAAGGGCCTAGACAAAAAAGTAGTCGATATGCTAAATGCGAGCGGTATAGAAAAGATTGTATACATCAGCTGTAACCACGCAAGCCTAGCGAGAGACATCGCCTTGATGAGTGGGGTTTATAAGGTGGAGAGAGTAGCCGCAGTTGATATGTTTGCAAGAAGCGCTCATGTTGAGGCGGTAGCTCTGTTGTCCAAACTAAATACAGAACATCATTTAGATATAGAAATAGGGGAAGATGAATTATCTGAAATTGACTTTTCAAAAGACGCAACTTATGGAGAAATTAAAAAGTATGTGTTAGATAAATACGGACTAAAAGTTTCAAGCCTATATATTGCACAAATAAAAAGGAAACATGGTCTAATAGAGAGAGAAAATTATAATTTTAGTAAGAAAGAAAATCAAAGAGTGCCAAATTGCCCAGAAGAAAAAGAAAAAGCAATCGAAGATGCTTTAGAGCATTTTGGAATGATTTAAATAATATCTAAGATTGAAAATTTTAAAATTAAGACTTAAAAACTTTAAGATTAAAAAGATATGTACTTCTTATATAACCTAAGAAGATTAATTGAAAATCAGGGGAACGATGATGGTAAAATAAAAAATTTTAACAACTAAAGAAGAATTAGGCATTATTGCCAAAGAGGTTTTTATGAAGTTAAAAATACTGAAAAAGACTTGTTAGAATTGAAAATTTTAGATCATTGTGCAGGGTTTCGTGTTATTATAGTGATAGAGGCAAATAGTTATGTAAATATAAAGAGTTCAAGACATCTACCAAAGTTTAAAACTCAAAAAATAAATAGTTGGTGTGCTGCTTAGAGTAACCATTTTGATAATGTGGATGCGAAACAAAAAGAGATAATCAGACTTCGTAAAAAATTGAAACAGGTTGAAATGGAGAATGATATTTTAAAGCAAGCTGCACTACTGTTAGGCAAAAAATAGACCTCATTATCTCGAACCGAGATAAATATAGCATTAGTGCAATGTGTAGACTACTTGGGGTCACAAGAAGTTTAGTCTATTATCATTTGAACAAAGAAAAAGATGTGAAATTAGATGAAGATGAAAAACTAATAGAAGAAATAAAAGAAATATTCAGAAGAAGTAGAAACAACTATGGAACACGCAAAATAAAAAAAGAACTAGGGAAAATTGGATATAAAATATCGAGAAGAAAAATAGGCCGAATAATGAAGAAAAATGGCCTAGTCTCAAACTATACAGTAGCACAATATAAAGTAATAAGATCCAAATGCAACGAATAAGACATCCCTAACCTTTTAAATAGATAATTTGACAATAGAGACTATTTAGAAGCAATAGTAAGCGACCTAACATATGTAAGAGTAGGAAAAACATGGAATTATATATGTTTAATAATAGACTTAAACAGCCGTGAAATAATAGGATACTCATCAGGTAAAAACAAAGATGCAAATCTAGTAGCAGAAGCATTTTACTCAATAAGGCAGCTACTAAATCGTATAAAAATATTTCACACAGACAGAGGAAGAGAATTTAAAAATATAAAAATAGAAGAAATATTAAAGGTATTTGGGATAAAAAGATTGCTAAGTAAAAAAGGAAGCCCATATGATAACGCAGTAAGCGAAGCAGTCAATAAAGTAATGAAGACAGAATTCATATATCAGGAGAACTTTACTAATTTCCAAGAACTTAATCTAAAATTAGCAGAATACGTATATTGGTATAATAACCTAAGAATTCATGGATCTTTAGGATATAAAACACCAGTAGAATATAGAAAAGCAGAATAAAAAGCTCTGGAAGTTTCATAAATTAAATAAAATATATGAACAGACTGTCAAGGGCAAATTTCAACGAAATTTGGGCGAAGCCTTTACCCTTGATTGTCTGAGAATATATTTTATAATCTAAAGAAACTTTCAAGCTTGATAATGTTCGGTTATAAATTGTCTAAAAAAGGGTTGCCATTCCATGTATTTGGGTTCATTAGAAGAATGCCGAGCAATGGGTAACATGACGCTGATGTGTTTATACACAAAAAAGCTACACGTGCGTTGGCTGACAACAGGGAGCTAAGTAAATTAACACCAGCTAAAATGTTTGACGCTATTAATAAATGACAAGTATATGAAATTGGTTTTACCTAGTTTAAAAAAGAAATTATAATGAAAATATGGAGGCTAAGAATATGAAGATTAATAATGAATGTTGTTGTGGATGCAAAACAGAAAAGCCGGATCAAATTAAAGACAATTGTCCTGTATGTAATAATGAAGGGATTTCCGTTAGTAAAGTAACTGTTGAACATCTAGTGGTAGATGATTATCGTAATGCTGTTAACGGAGATCAATATAAGATTTGCATGAACGAGAACTGCGACGTTGTTTACTATAACTTAGATAATGAAATAAAATTCTTGAAAGACCAAGTTAGAGTTCCTATCTGGTTTAAGAAAGATGCAGATCCTAAGTATGCTTGTTATTGTAGCGAAGTCACAGAAAATCAGGTAATTGAAGCAGTTGTAAAGCATGGCGCGAAATCCGTAAAGGAAGTAAATGCCATCACTGGGGCAATGAAAAATTGTAATTGTAAAGAAAACAATCCGTTGGGAGTTTGTTGTCATAAGATTATTCAGGAAGCTATCGATAAAGGCTTGAAAATGAAATAATTACAGTCGATATGTTCCTACAAACGAGAGCCAATCTTTGATATGTTTCCATCTACGAGCGTGGATATGTTCCCCATAACC
>QWCV01000325.1_pt1 | contig 59340 bp, 97 predicted proteins | sample 1972621 | NCBI WGS metagenome assembly QWCV01 (sample SAMN09866699, study PRJNA288562) | Human gut metagenome isolate pre2_stool, whole genome shotgun sequencing... | isolation source: gut | host: Homo sapiens | place: USA: California | reverse complement strand
TCTTGTGGCATCTAGTGCATTCACAAAGCCAACCATTGCCGCCTAAGATTTCAAGCACTTTCCAAGTTCCAAACACCTGTCCAACATATTTTTCGTCATGGTATGGATACAGACGCGAATATGTTTTTTGAGCATCGGCTTCTTTTTGTTTTTTTCGGATTTTTTCACGTTCTTCTCTTGCGGCTGCGATTCTTGCGAGTTTGACCGCTTTGCGTTCTTCTTTCATACAAGCACAATGTCCAGAGTTTTTCCCAGTAACATAATCCTTGCCGTTACGGGTCGTTCTAATCGCCCCGCAATGAACGCATTTCAACGTCCATATTTGTTTTGCACTATTCCTCATATCATCTGCGGGCTGAACGTCAATAACTTCAAAATCTCCATACACTTTTCCAATTCGCTCTTTATAGAAGCCATCGCACCATTTTTCAAGAGACCATTCAGATTTTCCCATGCAATCCTCCTTGTATCGTTGTTTTCTGATTCTATTATACCACTTTTTTAGTGGAAGTACAATGTTTATTACACTATATGTGGGGCTTCTTTTATGTGGCAAGGATGGATGAAGTGTTCACCCACCCCACCCCCGGCGTTCCCTATATACCCCGCCGGTGCACCCCTGCCTACTCTAGCGCACCCGGACGGCTTGCACGTCACAGGCAGCAAGGCAGACCACGCAAGGCAAGGCACACACGCCCGGACGATGGACACGCTGCACCGGTCTGCACTCGATACCAGACCGCCACGCCGGGCAGATCGTACCGGCGGCATGGCGGTGGAGGGCGTGGAGCGTGCAATACCTGTATGTTGCACACGCAACATTTTTATGTGCTTGTACGTTTAATCTTGAATATACTATTGACTTGTACGTTTAATCATATATAATAGTAAATGTACAGAGGATGTACATTACCACACCACCACAAAACAGGAGGACAAAAACCATGAAACTAGAATTCAGAACCAAGACCAACGCAAACGGGCACAGCTATTATCTGCGCATCGATACCAACGCAAAAACCTTTTCCCGCGCCCCTGACGGCTGGGTATCTAAGGACGTGCCCACCGTCTCTAAGCGGGACATGGACACACTCAAGGCTCAGGCCATTGCAGACGGATACACGGAGGTATAAAGATGATTACTCTAGACTTTACCCAGTGGGCCGCCCTCTGGTATGTGGGCGGCATGATCTCCGGCGCACTCGTTATGATCGCCATTTTAAACAGCTGATGGAGGATAAAACAATGACAGACTTAGAACAAAAATGTAACGAGTATCGAGAGTATAAGCGACTTGCAGAGCAAGCGGAGCAAATGCGGGACAGCCTGCGGGATGAGATTATCGCCCTAATGCAGGGAGCGCCGGAGGTTGTCGCAGGCGCTTGCAAGGTGATGTATAAGGACGTGCAGAGCGTCCGGCTTGATAGCAAGCTACTCAAGACGCTGCACCCGGATGTATACGCTGAGTGCAGCAGCAAAACCAGCTACAAGCGTTTTATCGTGGTATAAGGGGGGTGCAACTTATGTTATACTATCGTATTCCGGCAGGGCTTGACGGGCGGGCGGTTGTGTCCGCTGGCGCCTATTGTGTCAAGGTCAAGCGGTATCTAATCGGCGGTGAGCTGTACACGGCTAAAGAGTGCGCCCGCTATGGTATCAGCACAGCGGGGCTTGAGCCTGTCACAATCTCACAGCGCCGCACCTTTACCAATTTTGGCGTTAGGATGGAGGTACACGCATGATATTTTCCTGCATCCTGTTTTTCTTTTGGTTTTTCTCAGTGCTGTTTAAGGCATCTAAGTGACGCCGCCCGGATACTTTAGCGGGGCTGCACCGTAAAGCAGCCCCGCCCCAGCCCAAAAGGGCAAAAATATTTCTTGCAAGTCCTGTTAATGGGGCTTGCGATATGGTACAATCTAGTTAACAAGACGGCAGCAAGCCGCAGGAGGGTTATTATTATGTCATCTGCACAAGTTATTATTGACGCCGTTGTTGCAATCAATGGCACCGTGTCCCGCTCTTATGGCGTTGTATCCAGCGTCAGCACCCGCCCGGAGGGTTTACAAGGCACCGACAAGTTAACGGCAGAGGGCTGGACAGTACACAAGCCGCAGGGCGTACCGTATCGCAAGGCCGTTATGATCGAGTTACCCGCAGACGTGCACGAGGGAGATTATAAGGTCGGCGGCTGCACCCTCAACGGCTTGTATGCTGACCATGCCGCCCGTGATGGTATGGGGGCAACTGTATATGTGCTCTGCAATCCGCAGCAGGGCGCAACGTCCCGCGATTATAACGGCGCGATTGATAACACTATTGCCGCTGGTCTATCCTTGTCTGTACCGCAGGCAGACGGCACGCGCGCAGTTATCCCAGTTAAGGTATTAGCAACAACTGCACTGTATGATGCGCTGCACCCTGGTTATAACGCATAATAAGCGCATTTCCACCCCGCCCACACTGGCGGGGCTTTTCTTTTGCTTTGCATCTGCTGAGGATGCAGGGCTTTTATTTTTGCTATATTGCAATACAGCCACATACAAGCGTTTACAGCGTGTTTTGTTCCGTCCATGCAGTTATACCGCCCACGCCGCAAAACAGCACACAGGTCTTTACAGGGGCTTTTCCTGAAATTTGCCCCATTCTGCTACCGCAGATACCAGACCGACACAAGCGGCTATAATACTTCCTGCGCCACGTTGGAGCGTATCACAGCGCCCGAACGCCCTCCAGCGCATACCGGATACCACCGCCACGCCGGGCGGCTGTACAGGCCAGCACAGACCGCCCTATTATAATAATGTATATAAGGGGGCAGCGGTGCGCCCCTGTTATGGATCCATGCCAGACGGTGCAGCATACCACAGACCATGCAAGCCCGGCGGCTTGCGATCTGGCAACGGTCAGCAGTCAGGGCGCACCGGCTGGCACACTCCACCTGGCGGGGCAGTCCAGCGGCAGGGGCGCGGCGGGCGGCGCGGAACCATTGGCGGCTCTCGCCGTAGTTCTTTTTCGGGCTTTCGCCCGATAGCTAATAGAAGTCAGCAATAGTCGTAGCGTTCCGGCTGGAATAGTCGTAGCAAATAGTCGTAGTTTCTCCAATAAAATAGTCGTGGAATAGTCGTAAAGTCGTCAGACAACCAGCTTTTGAAAGTCCTATATATTGTATAGTAACAAACAGTTCGCCGATAGTCGTAGAGTAATAGTCGTAGCGTTTTTAGCGAACCATTGTCAAATAGTTGTGTATTTTTTGTGTGAAATAGTCGTTCGCCTTTTAAGAAAAGAGAAGTGCGATAGTCGCTAAGTTGTCAGACCTGCGCCAAAATCAATATGTGTCTTGACACCTGTCAATTTTAATCTCCATCACATTACCTCAAAATATTTAGCTTTCGTACTTATTATAATAGTCGCAGATAATTACTCAATTTTTTTAACTATTATTCTGCTGGAATAGTCGTATCATCCAATTCGGTTCGTTCTTTTCCGATTTAATTGCCGACAACTACAATCATATCATACCAACTAACTAGGATTACCAATTTGGCAAATACCTCAATACTTTTAACTATCCAATAAAGCTATTCGACTGGTCAGTCGCTTTCAATTTGTAATCAGCCGCTCATACAGCTATGCAACATTTCTACATATTCAACCGACTACGAAATGAAGTCAATTTTCCATGTGAAATAGTCGTAGACCATCCACCAGCCCGAACCTAACGCCAGCTCTCACCTACGGTCTGCTCTGCTGGCCAACAGTGTGGCTTTGGAGATAGAGGGTTGTAGGGGGAAAGAACCTTTACAGGCGATTGAACTCTGGCTCACTATACTGCTGCTTCTCCTGTTCCTTGTCAATCCACATATCAGCAAAGGCCTTCCAGTTGGTAATAGGCTTTCCGGTCTTGGTCATCCAGCCTGTTCCCTCATAGTAGTTCATAAACCTGTTGGCAAGCCTGTTTTCACATCCAGCATCCAAAAAATACTCGCTCACATCCTCGAAGTCCGGCGTGCTGGCGTTCCCATCGGGCGGGTCGCCCGCTTTCTTAATAACTTTTTTTCTTTTCTTTTCTTCTATATTAAGGAGGTGAACGATTGTTCCCCTCGCAGGTGAAGTATCGTTCCCCTCAGAGGTGAATGATTGTTCACCTCCCTTTTCACTCTTTGACGATTCTTCCGGCACTTTGACGTATATCTTATCGGGCTTGTTCTTCCCTTCACGCTTGCGCTCGATCAACCCGGCTTCTTCCAGCTCTTTCAAAGACTTCTTGACCCATCGTTCCGTGAATCCAGTATCAGCAGCAAGGTCTTTAATGGGATACACGATGTATACTCGCCCTAGTTTGTCAGCAAACTTTCCGCTTCTGCTTGCCCTCTGTGATGACCTTGCACGATTGAACAGGTAAACGTAAACAATTTTCTCTGTTGGGCTAACGTCAATAGTCGAGAGGAATCGAGGGTAGACCATGTACCCATTGACCTTTGTATCAGCTGTCATGTATTCCATTTTCTCCTCCTGCAATAATCGTAGACCTCTACAATGCGTTCACAGCCCCGTAGAGCCGTGCCAGAGACGTTTTATGTATTCTGTCGATAAGTTTGCCATCTGACGCCAAAAGCGTTTGTAGGGCTTCTGTGCGCGTATATGCAAAAGGCTGCCATTGCTGACAGCCTATACACTTAGATTCCGTATTTGTCCTTTTTGCTAAGAACGACCCACCCCAAAAAGTTGAAAGAATTGCATTTTTCTACTCTTTCAAGCTTTTTGGCAGTAACAGCGGTTTTTTCGCCATCGCTTCGTCTGTACAAGTTATGGAACAGGCAATAATCTCCTTGACGGTTCAGGCAAGCATCACATAGACCGTATCTTCCCTTCCCCGCTTGCACGTTGTCTATAAGCTTCTCGAGTGTATCCATGTAGCTCTCCTTTCAATCCATCCAAGTATACTCTTGAAACCGTTGAATCTGCTTGTTAAACGTGATTGGGAGGTCGCCTATCTCGCCTTCCTTGTTCTTGCTTAGCCGGAACAGGTACTTGTCGTGGTTATCTCCGGACAGAAGGATGATTGCATCTGCGTCCTGTTCAATCTGTCCGCTCTCTCGCAAGTCGGAGTTAGTAGGCGTTGCTCCGGGCTTGGATGGGTTTCGATTGAGCTGTGCCAGAGCTACCACGACAATGCCTGTGGTCTGTGCAAGTTCGTGTAAGGCAATGGATATGGCTGTAATGGCGGCATATCTGTCCTTTGCGCCTGTTTCGTGGATGAGTTGAAGATAGTCTACGAAGATGACCTGAGCCTTTTTACGGAGAGCCTGAGCCTTCATCCACGCCACATTCTTTCCGGCAGCGGAGCGGATATATAAGGGCATCTTCATGTTCTTTGCCTGTCCGTCAATCTCGTTCAAGCTGACCGCCTTATTCTTCACCGTGTCCAGAGGGCAGTATATTTGATTAGCCATCAGACGTGCGCCCAGCTTGCGTTTGCTGGTTTCTAAGCTGAAATAGTACACGGTGTAGTTCTGCTTTGCCATGCTTGCTGCTATTTGCAAGGACAAGGCTGTCTTGCCCGCAGACGGTCTGCCGCCAATGATGATGAAATCGCCCGGAGAAATATGCAATGCTTCATCCAGACGCTCTAGGCCTGTCTTGATGTACACAGGCTTCTCGTCAATGTGAAGCACATAGTCGTTCAGCACATCCTCGTATGTCCACGCATCTTCTTCCTCAGCTTTCAGGCTCATTGCTTCACCCATCTGCTGGTAAATGTCTGATAGATCAGAATAGTCAGTGAGCTCGCTGGTCATCTGAAATGCCAGACCTTGCACACGAGTGAGCGCAGCCTGTTCCCTGATAAGCTGCGCCCAACGCTGCATCTGCTCCCTGTCAATGCGCACACACTCCGATTCGCAGGTTTGCACACACGCCAAGAGCGTCTGCGCTACGTCTGGATGCTGCGTGTTTATCTCGACTATATCTATCTTACCCCTAGCCGTCCAATAGCCCTGAACAGCCGCAAAAGCGTCTCTCAGCTCAGGTCTGAACAAGTCAAGTTCAAGGTCTGGTATGATTTCATCCGCAACGCCCGGCTTGCAGAGCATCAGCGCCCCGATAAATACCGTTTGAACGTCCATTGTCATAGTCTAGGAAACTCCATCTCCGTACTTTGCTCGTACTGATCATCCTGTTTCAATGCGTAAATGTCCTGCCATCCGGCATAGATGCTCTGGTCAAGGATAGCTTTCCAGTCGTGCCGCTCAAACTTTTCCAGTTTGTTGCAGAGCATCTGTTTTGCCCGGTCTGTCATAGGCTTTTTGATTCTTGTACGCATCTGCGCGAACTCTCGCAGGGATTCCAGCAAGGCTTTATCGCCATGAGCAAAGTCGGAGAAGATGTCAGGTTTCTTTTTGACTGCACTCTCCGGCAAGGTCTTGACGCTCGTCTGAATGTCATCTGATACTATGCGCTCATTGTCATCTGACTTTGAACTCATAGATGAGCTGACTTTCATCTCATTTATGACATGAGGATGAGCCGACTTTCGTGTAGACCATCCTTTTGACGCAATATCGCTTCTTTTCCACTCTTCATCGAGTAGATGTTTAATCAAAATGAAACAAGATTCTGCTTTTTTCGAGTTCAAAGTTGCGTCTTTTCCTTCAAAAACGTATGCACAGATTGCATCGTAGAGTTCCAATTTCTCTTTACTTTTGAGTGTGGAGATGGCTTCAAAGTAGTATCGTTGGAACGTAAAGCTGTCTCGTTTTTTGCCCATACTCAGTCCTCTTTGTAGCGTTTGTTCCATGCTTCGATAAGGTCTTTCTTAATCTTTTCTTTATCCGCTTCGGAATAATCAGAGCTGTATGGCTTGCTTTCCATGAATACCCGGCACTTGCATCCATTCTTGCAGTTTCCTCTTGTTATAAGCATCCAGCTTGTCAAATAGTCGCCTGCTTCTGCAATAGCCACTTTTCCGCCGCAGAACGGACATCTCTTGAGTTCTGTCATTTTCCAAACCCCTCTCTCATTCTCATAATTCGTTTGAAAACTTCATGTGGCTTTGTGGCTTTACGGTATACAGGTCGATTGTGCTTCTGCTTGATGTAACCGCACTGCGTTTCGGACTGTCTGACAGCATTTGCAAAATGTTCAACTGATGCAGCACATTGGTTCATCGCTTCTGTTAATGCTTCAAATCCATCCATCTTTAATCCTCCTTAAAATAGGCACTCAGCGTCAGATTTACGCAGCCAGCCTTCGCCCGGAATATTGACTATCTCATAATACTGCCGCGCAACGTAGATTGTTTTCTGCCCATCCTCAGCAATCACACCTACAATCAGATAGTTGCCAGCTGCAGCAAAGAACCAAGGACTGCTCTCGCCCTCCATCCAGTTCTTTATTCCGTTCACGGCTTTTTCAATATCCTTATCGGGGCAGTCCGGGTTTTCGTACGCAAAGAAATCCTCAGGAAATTTAAGCTTTTTCACTTTCTAAATCCCTCTCTCGTTCTCGTGATTCGCTTATACGCCTTGACAGGCCTTGCGCCTTTGCCGTAAGCTGGGCGAATATGCTTCGCCTTGATGTACCCACAAGGCGGCTTCGGCCCGAAATCAAAAAGGCACAAGTCCATAACGATGATGCCAAACTTCTTGTTTGTCATGTTTAGCCCTCCTATACCATCGGGAACGCCATCCAATGCGTAACTGTCACATCTTTCGGCAGTCTCTCGCCTATCTCATCCCAGAACTGACCTTCTGCGTAACAGCCAAGAAAGTATGCTGTCTGCGAGATTCCTTGCAACGTTTTTCCATCTTTATCGCGCCACGTTGTCTTAGCCGCAAGCAACAAAGGTTGTGCCCGCTCTCGTGGTTGTTCGCTTGCTGGATGCCAGAGTGTGTTAGCCATTATCCTTTACCTCGATTGTTGGCGCAGTGTCGATGTAATCTAACAAATCTTCCAAATCACGTCTCTGATACCGATATTCCGTAGAAAATTCTTCGCTAAACTCCTGTATCCATTCTTTGATACGTTTCCGTAGCGTAATAGCGTCAATAGGTCGAGCGTCCATTTTCTTCTTCCTTTTCTGCGTCTATTGTTAAATTCGCATTCAATAGCGATTTTCGGTCAAACATTTCTCTCCCGCATTTTGGGCATCTCCATCCAGAACAGGTCGCTTTAAGGTTTGTAAAATCGTAAAAACACTTGTAAACGAGGTCATCTACTCTTAGCATTTCGATTTTGCACCACGGGCAGTCAACTTTCATCGCTCTTTCTCCTTTCAATCTCATTGCAAATCGCCTTGTAGAACGCACTCCACGTCTCGCAATCACAGGAATAGCCAAAGTCGAAACCTGTCCGTTTGCGTTCTGCAATGTCACGCTCAAAGCAACCAAGAGTTTCGTCTGTCATCTTCGGCAGAAGCGGTATGATGTATCTGCATACAAGGCTGAACATAGATGACTGTCCGTCCAAACAGCAGCGCACAGCACGGTTACAGGCAGCTCCGAAATCGTCATCGGAGGGGTCTAATGCCTGTTCGGAATCGTCTTCGTCACACAACATGCTCCAACCTACATTAAGTGCTTTTGCAATTTTTTTGACAGTCTCTATCTTTGGATTCCGTTTTCCTGTTTCATACAGCGCAAACGTTCCTTGTGTAATTCCAAGACGATTGGCGAGCTGGACTTGTGTCAGTCCTCTCTCTTTGCGAAGGCGTTCGAGAAAGTCAGCCTTGATTTTCATTTTTCTTCTCCCATTCCTTGCATCCACGTTCATCCCACACGAAGTCTGCAACGTGTTCTGACTGGTCGTTCACACACACGCCCTCCGGCTCTGCATACCATTTGCAAGAGCCGCAGGACGGCTCGGATTTGTTCTTGCAGGATTCTGCCGTGCATTGGATAACCTTTCCGGCAGCGAATTGCTTGATACCCATGCACGTGCAATGTTCAGTTGTACAGTAAAAGTTCATTCTTCCGCCTCATATCCTATCAACTCGCAAACGCCAATGCTGTTATTCTGGCAGTGGTGAATCAAGTCGTTTTCAAAGAGGAACAGCACATCTTCTGCTGCCGGTAAAATACGGTCAAGCTGCCCAATTTCTAATCTCTTAATGTCTTTTGCAACAATCTCTTTGCCGCACATTTTGCATTTGTACATTCTGTAAGCCTTCATTTTCTTTGCCCTCTCTTTCTCTTGTTGAACCGCCCGATCACTCGCTTGTACTCTGCATAGCACTCCGGGCACAGGTCGCCTGTGTCCTTGCGCCATGTCCAGTCCTTGAAATATTCGTTAGGGTTCATCGTTTTGGCCTCTTGTACCGCTCCGCAGCGGTCGCACACTCGCTTGTGGTAGATTCCTCTGTCAGTCTGCATTAGTCTTTCCTCAACATCTTCGTTCTTTCAATCTGCGCTGTTGTAATCCGCATCGTTCTTTCCGACACTGTGGCACACTGCAATACAATCCTCCTTGTGGTTTCTATAAACGTCTCCTAGCAAGGGATGTACTGGGGAGATACTCTTGTCGGCAGCCTGTTTGGCCAGATAACGAATCCAACTCTTTGGCCCGAAAATCTTTATAGCCCTTTCATTAAATATATGGTTAGAACGAGTGTCGATTACCTGCACAGGGAACAGGCACCCTGGCAAATTGTAAAACAGACGCAGGCGACCATTCTCAATCAGGATATCACAATTATTAACGTTCATATGTACTCTCCTTTCAGCGAACAGTATGGAGCGCAGGGTCACCTCCAACGTCCTTAAACAAGATTTCTTTGTAAGCTTTCCAGTCTTTGATTTTGCACGGAATGTCCGTGCCAGGCACGGTCTTTTTCAGACCATCCATCTGCCAGACGTTCCATGAGATGGTGTCTGCGATACAGTCAAGAAAAATGGGCATGAAACCGATTTCCAACTTTTCGGCATCAAACCGATACCTAAAATTTTCAATCAGCGTCAGGAATAAGTTGCATCTTGCCAGCAAGAGATTGTCCCCTTGCCATTCATAGCCGTATGTCGATGCGTAGGCGTTGATCGCCCAGCACATCCACATATCGTAGTCATGGAACTGCTCTGCAAGAACATTTAGCTTCCTATCTAGTAGACCGATTCTGTCTGGCACGGCAATCATCTGCCCTGTTGTGGTGTCGTATCGACTTGTCAGGAACGGCGCTTCTCCGCAGGTAACTTCAAGACAAGTCTTGTTGATGTACTCCTTCCAGTCCTCGCCCTTCAGGTCGTTTTCGGCAACGTCTGCCATCTTCTTGCAAACCCAAGTCGGCGTAAACACCTCTGCTTTCTTGCTGGTTCGTTTCTTCTGGTCTGCAAGCCGTTTCTGCACACGAGGGACAAGCTGAACCTTATCCAACTGTTCCAGTGTGATTTCATCTGCAAAGCCCACGCCCAGTTCAGGCGGCGGGTCTGTCGCCCAGATGATGTTCTTGCCTGTCGTGTGGTCTTGCAAGAGGACAGGCAGGAACGAGCGTAAGCAGGGGTATGAGAAATCAATCAGAATATCGCTTTGTGAAATATTTTTTGTGAGCATAATCGGATGTCCACCCTCCCGCTTTTCTTGCTTTTTCTAAAGATTTTTCCATCATAGCTTGATGATATTCGCAAAACGAACTTCCAATTTTTCTTTGCTTTCCGCAGTTAAGACACAGTCCAGCTTCACGCCATTGGTTCCTTATCGTCCCACGATGGTTTTCTTCATACCTTTTCCATCTCTTCCTGTTTTTGAGCCAGTGTTCGTAGCAGGTTTTATGTCCCTGATAAAGCGGTTTACCGCACATGGGGCAAAGCCCATTTTCAAGCATTTTTTCTTTATGTTGTTTGTTGTATTGCTTTTTCCACTTTTTGTACTCTGGGTCTTTGATTTTCTCTCTTCTTATAGCGTTCCATTTTTCTCTACACTCATCGCACATAATGCGATTGGGTGAAGCATTGTTTTTTTTGCACTTAACGCAGATTCCGTGGCTCTTGTACCAATAATAGCTTTCGTCTGCCACAGGTTATCACTCCTCAACATCTCTGTACTCCACGTCAATCCCTTTCGGCAAAGCCGTCTGATACTTCTGAGCCAATTGCTCTGCGCTCTGGGCATCGCCCAACGGCTGTTCAGGCGGCGCAACTGTGACTTCCACATTGTCGCGCATACCAAAGTAGTTCTTGGCTCGGAAAATCCACTCTGCCGGGTTCTCCTGACCATACATACCGTTGTATGCCCACATGGACTGCATTTGCAGAATCAGTTTGAGGATGTATTTCTGCTGTAAGCTGTCGTCACGGCGTTTGCCAGCCATAATCTGCTTCAGGCTCACCCATTCGATGCCCAGCACCAGTGCAATCCATTCCACAACAGGGGAGATTCTGGCTTCGATGCAAGCGTCAAAGAAGAAGTCAAGGCGCTGTTGCACTTCAATCGGGTTGTTCATGTCCACGCTCGGAAGGTCGCCAAAATACTTAGCTGCAATCATTCCGATGACCTTCTTATCCTCTTCATCACCGATTCTAGACTGCAAATCGCCTGTGTTCAGCATCTTAGACCTCTTGATTGCCAACTCTTGTTGTTCTTTCACCTTTTTACTCACCTGTGAGCGGATAGATTTCCGCTTGTTAAGCATCTGTTGTTTTTTCTTCTCTCGCTCTTTCTCGCGCTTCGCAGCGGCTTCTTCTTTCGCCTTTTGCGCCCGCTTCTCACGCTTTTTCTTTTCAGCTTCGGTCAGCGGCGGTCTGCCACGACCACGCTTCGGGGGTGTTGCCATGTATCAGGCCTCCTTTGGCGGTTCAGGAAGATACGCCCAATGAGTTACATCTCCAAGTACAAAGCACTCGTCGTCTTCCCATAATCCGTCATAAGATAAAAACGCAATTTCAATGCCGAACTTTTCTCTTTTTACGAGAATTTCTTTGTCTTTTTCGGGTAAAACTTTCTTGGCATCAAACCATATATTGACGGGTTCAGATTTTTCCAATATGTTGGCTAAATCTAAAAACACATCTCCAATTGTGTTTCTGATTTGTCCTTGTATGTATACGAGGTAGTTTTTGCTATCCAAAAACGGCTTCGCTTCATTCTTTTTGTCAACACCAACAGTTTTCCAAGCCGCAATAATCGGCTCAACATCAACCAGCTTCACACTCTCACCTCTTCATCTTATTTTCGATGTTGTCCAGCTTCTGTGCAATCCACCAGACGGAACAACAGTTGTTCAACTGCCGCCACCAAGCGCACTTTTCTTTCTCGCATACGCACCGACCAAGCGGATTGCTGGTCATCTTCATCGGGCAGTAAAGTTCGTTGTCCATTGGTTATTCCCCGTTCATCTCATAACATTTGCTGTAGTTCTCGTTGAATCCCAAACACCAAGCTAACTCGGAAGCCATTTCCTGATAAATGCCTTTGATATTAAGCTCGGTTTCGGATTTCGCACAGCCACTATAAAGACCATACAGAAAAGCCAGCCTTTCACGCCCTATCATGTTGATATCCTGAATCATCATTTCCGCCCCATCACAACAGCCGTACAAGCGGCCAGACACACGTTGACGAACAGCCAGACGAGCATTGCCTGCCGCTCTTCAAACAGATTGTCTGCCATGTCTTTGATTGTCCATTCGGACTGAACTACCACCGCCAGCAGAACTAGGCAGACCAGCCATCGAGTTGCAAATTCAAACATTGTTATCCTCCATCAAATCGTCCATGCTTAACTGACCACTGATGTTGTCATCTTCCATCCACCAGCGAAAAACGTCCATGCCAGTCTGCCAGTCGCACGGTAAACCTTTTGCTTTTCTGACATCGAGCATTCGCTCAAACGCCGAGATGTACATTTTTTCGTAGGCTGGCCAGCGCATAAATTCACGCTGTCTGCCTCCCCTACCGGCAATAGGACAGCCGATGCAGCCAACACGCTTCTGCCCCTCGCAATACAATGGATTGATAGGCAAGTGTTCGCTGTGCGTGTAGTCCCACACATCATCGTCAGACCAGTCCACGATCGGATTGACAGTCATCTTTCCCTTGAGGTTACAGGTCTCGAACAGCTGCCGTTTCTCGTCATTGTCGCCCATAAGGATGATTCGCTTCTCTTTGTCCTTGTGCATCAATTCCATCACGCCACGACTGTTTTTGCGCCGTGCGGATTCTGCCCACCGAACGCCTGTTGCAATAAACCGATTCTTTCCCGTGTTTTCCTTCAGAACATCGCAGCAATAGCGCACAAGTCTTGTCGGCGGCATCAGCTTTTGCGGAATCAGTGTCCACATGGACACAGGCTTGTCCTTGTATCGTGGCATGACGATGGAGCATTTGATTCCACGCTCTTCCATCGCCTTGAACTGCTCACGGATGAAATAGACAGTCTCCGGCGCATCTGCGGTGGTATGGCTGTTGACCACCTCGAAGTTGATTCCTGCACGTTCAGCCAGAGCCACAAGCACCTGTGAATCCTTACCGCCAGAGTATGTAACCATGAGCGGTTTCTTGTACCGATGCTCAGACAATCTTGCAGCGTCCTGCAAACGTGCGATTGCAAGCTGTTCCTTATCCATTGTTACCTCCATCTAACATCCTCTATGATGTTTGGATTTTCGTGCGATTGAAACTCATATAGACTGCATATGGTTTTCTTTCCACAAATCGGACAAATAGGAGTTTCCCCATTATCTGCCATCGCAGTTACAACGCGTGCATCACACACAGAAATGGCAGTATTGCAGAAGTAACAAGTGAACGTTGCTCTTTTAATACGGCAAGACTTTGGATTTATTGAAGTGATTTCCGAAATACCTTCTACCGAAAATACTGCCATCAGCTCCACCTTTCTCTCAGCTCTTTTTCGACCTGTTCTGACTTTGCGGTGATGTAATCTGCAAACTCGTCAGGGGTCATGTCCTCTTCTTTGAACTTGCCGACCATCTCCCAATACCTGTCACCAATACGGATGATTTTCTGCACTTGTTCATCGGTCAGGTCTGCATCGCACCGAAGGTTCTGAATCAGCGCACCCCATGTGGCAGCGACGCCGTCCAGAGCCATGCGGAAGCCGTACAACTGGTTCTGTCGGGCAATTTTGCGTAGGTTGGCTGACATTGCCTGTTTGCCATTCGAGGGGCAGTTTCTGCGCTTATTCATCTGACTGCTCCTTTGCTTCAAGGCGAGAGAGCCAACGGGCTTCCTTTTCGTGCTGCATCTTCTGCATCCGCTCAAAGGCTGCATCATCCATGCAGTCCAATGCAATAATGCAGTTTACAACGTCTGCATATTCTTCCTCAAACGCCTTTTGGCACTCTTCCACGCTTTTCGGTGTTGGGTTCGTACCATCCAGCGCACGGCGCAGCTTCAACGCAGCCTGTGCCAACTCGGATGCTTCTTCTGCCAACTGTGCCAATATTTCCGTCTTGGGCAGGATGTCTAAAACTTTTTTGCTCACTTTTGTTCTCCTTTCAGCCAGTCGTTCAGCTTTGCCATACAATGTTGGCAAAGGCAAATCGGCGGGTAACCCTCAAACGATGGGTAAACCAAATTTTTGTTTTCGTTTACAAGCGTCTTTTGGATAGAATTTCCGCAAAGGGAATTGTCGTAGTATTCAAACGCTTCTCCGCATCTGTCGCATTTCATGTTCTTTCTCCAATCTCTTTAGCAGCCCATCCACGTCATACCGCCAATGGACACGCAGCCTTTTTGCTTTGACCTCTATTCCCTCTTGCTCTGCCCATTGCCAGGGGATGCTCTTCCTGCTCTCGTTATAACGGAACGCCAGAACCTTGCTGGCAGGGATTGCAAAGGTACGGCTGACTGCCCTGTAATTGACTATCACATGGGCGGTCTGACCGCTGTACCCCATTGCATCCACCATGTCAGTGATGTGCTTTTCTTTGCAGTATTTGTACTTTGCCTTGTCGTACTTGCCGAACACCTTTTCCAGAGGGATAGAGGGCGTTTCGATGGTTTTCAGTTCAAACAGGTGGTTCATCGGGTATCGGTACACAAGGAAATCGCAGATGTTGTCGATGGAAAAGGACAGGTTCTCGTTGCCGCCGTAGTAGGTGGCGGCACTGTCTCTCAGGCGGTAGCACCACGCATCGGACGGGACGGATGCTTTGAAGTCCGCTTCAAACTGCTTTCCGGTGTTCATTCGTTGCCCTTTGGTCGTTTTGGGAGTGGCATCCAGAACGGCATATTGTCAGGAAACGACTCCGCAAGGGTCATATTCACAATTCCTGCACGTTCCGTATTGCTATACCAAACCAAAATGTTTCCCATCGAATCTCCGTCCCATTTGTGAGGTGGATTTTTCACTATATCTTTCCATTCATCCTCGTTTACCTCCAAATTCACGGAATATGAGTTGCTTTGTCAGCGGGCTTTTCCATTTCCTTCATGATTCTCTTGTGTTCTTCAGTAGTCATGTTGTTCGGGAAGAAACACCTGTCAACCATTTCAAACGGCTTAATATAATGGTCAAGAACATCTCGCGCTTCTTTTCGTGCCTTTTCAGCACACATCTCGATATATTCTTCTTCGGTCATGTTGTAATCGGTGACACAATCGACCACCGAAGAAAACCGACACAGCAAACCGTTAGGCTGTCTTGCAATAAAAGCTCCCATTTATCGTACACCTCTAAATTCACTTCCGAGAAACCGCTTCTTGCCACGTTACCTGTGTTTATCCTCATAATCACGGTGGTACACGCTCTGGCTGTGGTTCAGCTCATGCACGAATGCCTTGCGTTCCTCGAAGTCTTTCTTCTCTGCTTTGTACTTCTCGCAAGTGTCGTGGCAAGCTTGGTGGCGTGATGTGCAGTCTTTGCAACAAGTAATCATTCTTCGCCAAATCTCCTTTTTGTTACAGCCATCGGGAACTCTTCGATTTCCGATGCCCACCGTGCGGTTCCATCTCCGTATGCTCTTTGCCAGACCAGAGGGAAACCACCCAGACCATCGAATAGGCTACCCAGTGTAGGCTTTTCTTTTAGGTAAGGGCGCATCTTCTGCACCAACCAAAACCACTGCGGCAGGGCTATGGAGTTGCCCAGAGCCTTGTACCGTGGGCTGTCAGCGTACTTGTGCTTCTTGCCCTTACTATCCGTCCAGTCGCCAATGTTGGTGTAATCGTCAGGGTAGCCTTGTAACCGTTCACATTCAACAGGGGTCAAGCGGCGAACAATCCAACGGATGGTTTTCTCTGCAACTAATGGCCCAGAATGCGACCCATCGTTCTTACAGGTAAGCGTTGCTGTTTTTTCTCCTGTAACAGCTCCGTTATACCCATCGACCGCAATAGAGGTTTTCTCTACGACTAGGTTTTCGCTACCATTGCCGATGTTCCCTGCTTTCGCTTTCAGGGTTGAGCATTTTTCGCTTTCCTTGTAGTGGCTGAAAGACTGCTCGTTGAAAGTCTTGCGTTCGATAGCGATAGCCGTATAGTCTGTGATTCTGTTTTCGTGGTCGCCTGTAATGGTCGGTACAATTTTGCCATCACCGTTTCCACGAGCATCATAGACAACGGGTTGAAACAACGTCTGGTCTTGCAGTGTAGAAAGCGTTGCGCTCTTTTCGGTCTGCACCAGTGCGCCTTTACCGTCACCTTCACAGCCGCTGCGGATTTTCAGGGTGTAAGATTTGCTCCCCCTATCACGTCCATAAGGGCTTGCCTGAGAATGTCCGGGAGTGGCTTCCCACGCCTTGATGCTCTCGTCAGGATTCCTTGACAGGCGCGTTCGCTCAAATAGTATTTCTGTGGCACGTTGACCTCCAAAATCTGCGACAAGAGCGATACGCTTTCTTCTTTGGGGGACTCCCCAATATTGAGCGTCAAGCTGTCGCCATGCCAAAGACCATCCGTTTCCGGCGATTGCTCCAGCTTTGCTCCATCTGCCCCCCCTACCCGAAGGTCGAGGAATTGAAACGTCTGGCTGTTCCACGCGGGCAAGTTCTTCCAGCACGGCTCTGAAATCTTCTCCTCTGTTGGAGCTGAACGCTCCGGGTACGTTTTCCCAAACAGCGAAAGTTGGATACAGTCCATTTGTGCTTGACCTCATTTCTTTTATGACTCGAACCGCTTCCATGAACAACCCGGAGCGTTCTCCGGCAAGTCCCGCCCTGCGTCCAGCAATGGACAAATCCTGACACGGGCTTCCGAACGTGATGCAATCCACAGGCTCTATCTTGTCGCCGTGAATCTTTGTGATATCGCCCAAGTGTTTCATCTTTCCAAACGCCCGTCCAGCCAGATAGCGCAGCTCTTATATAAGGTAGGTGGTCAGTCTGCTTGTGGGAATCTTTTCAATTCTTCTTTCAAGCATATATTGTCGCTAATATCCAGTGTTCCGTCGTTACTACTTGTGAGAAAATCGAGAAGAGCTTCCCTTGCTCGGCATCTGTCTAAAACGTCATCAACGCACTCTCCGTTGTATTCGCCAATGCAGAAAAGTTTATTTTCGCAATCGCTCATTTTGACCGTAATGCAAGACGAGAAATCTTCTTTTAGCTTGGGAAAAATAATTCTCGTAATTGCATCTGCGTTGAGGTAGCACCCATTGGTAGTCCGAATCAGTTTCATTCTTTTATCTCGCTTTCTCGAAATATTGCGTTAATTCGCTATTTTCAGAACGGCAACGAACCATCGTCCTCGTCAATCACAGAGAAGTCATCCGTGTTGTCCTGAGAGTAGTTCTGCGGTGCGCCCTGCGCCAGATCGGCGGGCTTGCTGTCAGACTTACCACCGCAGAAGTCAACCTTGTTCGCCATGATTTCCGTTGCGGTACGGTTGTTTCCCTGCTTGTCGATGTACTTCCGGGTCTGGATGCTACCAGTCACCAAAATCAGGCTGCCCTTCTGGAACCACTTGGAAACGAACAGTGCCGTATTACCAAATGCTGTGCAGTTGAAGAAGTCGGTTTCCTTCTGACCGCCGCTCTGGCGGTCGCAAGCAATGCTGAACGTACAAACATCCTTGCCAGACTTCGTGACCTTAGCTTCGGGCGTGTGAACCAGACGCCCCTGAATTGCGATAGAGTTAAGCATTATTTAGCCCTCCTTCGTCTGTTTCTGAGCACAGTCCCAACACAGGACGCGCCCAAAGCGTTTCTTCGTGCTTCTTGCAGTTTCCAGCGGAGTGACGGTGCGGTTGTTGTACTGAATAGGCTGCAACTGCTTTCCGCAGCAAGCGCATGGGGGAACGGTTTCTGCTTCCGCTTGCTTCTGCGCAGGCTTGTTTGACCTACTTGTGGTCTGCTTCTGGTACTCGTCCGTGTCAGCGTCCTTCGTATCGTCAATGCAGAACAGACCGTTCAGAGCGTACTTTCTAGCGTAGCTGCTTGCAGTGCCGGTAAGTTGGGAATCTGACATACCAGATTGCTGCTTTGGCTCTCTGGCGTATGCCGTGTTAGATATTTTGTCTCCGCTCTCCGAATCGTAGATTGTTGCAGTCGCTTTGATATAGTGGTACTCGCCACTCTGTACAGGCTCGTCTTCAAGAACAAGACAGGCTCCGTATTTAGAAAGGAGCGGTTTTACTGCTTCCAGAATGTCTTCGCAACTGCGGTAATTGTACTTACCAAAAGAATTACGCTGGCTTTTTGGAGCTTTCAGCTCGCCTTGAATTTTGGAAAGCTTCACAAGTGTTTCCATATTTCTCCTTCCATAAAGCATCTTTTGCTTTCTTAGCTTCTTCTATGGTTTTGAATCGGTATGTTTTGCCGCTAAAGTGGAACGAATATCTGCGTTTCAAACCTTTCGTTGAACGGTCTTCGTAGATTCCGTACTCGCCAGTTAAAGCGTTTCTGGACTGAGCAGTATTTGCAACATTATCAGCTTGGGTTACGCAGCGAAGATTTTCAATCCTGTTGTCTGTCCTGATTCCATTGATATGATCGATCACTCCAATAGGCATTAGCCCATAATGAAGTGCGTACACAAGGCGGTGTGCTTTGTATTGTTTTCCTTTGATTTTCACAATCAAATAACCGTCTTTATCGTAGCTTCCTGCACTGTTTTTCCTATCTTTTCTGTGTAACGTACCGCCAGAATCAACGTAAAACCATTTGCAAAGATACTCGACAAGTTCTTTATCGGTCATGGAATCGCCCTCCTTTCTTCAGCTTCATTAGGCTTCATTGCTCTTACTTTGGCTTAATACGGCTGTACAAAATCAGCCAGCCATTAGTTCTGCCAACTGTGCACGGAGGTCTTTCAGCTCCGCTTCCCTGTCCTCGATTTCAGACTGCAAGTCCTCAATCTCAGCCAGACGGTCAGCTTCTTTGGCTTTTGCCATCTGCTCGTTTGTCATAAAATACACGCCGTCCTCCGGCTCGTTTATTCCACCAAATCTGTCAAGGTTAATCATCTTTTGGTCTCCCTCTCTTACGTTCTTCTTTGATTTGCAACGCACTGTACCACTGGTCTTTGTCAATCTCGATGGTAGACCACCGGTGGTTACAGACAAGGCACTTTTTTCTGCGAACAATGCTGTCGTGGTCAGACCGGCTGTCAACCGTTGTGATGTTGTCACTACCGCACATCGGGCATTTCATCGTGCATCCCTCCACTCGTTTGTGTGGTGGGCTACCCGCTTGATTTTGCGGCATTCTTGCTCGCTGCGTTCGTCTTCCTCAGCGCTGACTGCCAGCGCGCATAGGACAATGGCTGTTGCGAGAAGTCCGCAGGACACAATCACCCAGCCAAGCATCTGCGCTGTGGTCTGGCATCCTTGAATCGCATCACCGCAGCCAACTGCTGCGATAGCCGCGACCAGACCAAGCATGGAAAGCGCCATTCCTTTCAAAGTTTTCATTTGTTCTCCTTTTTGCTTCCAAAACTTAAAATCCAGCCAGTTGCCATTACGGCAGCTGCTACGATGATTCCCCATGTGCCTTTTGCGCCGACCAGTAATTCAACAAGATGCACTAGCCACAGGTTCAAAAGGAACGCTGCCAACACTACTGCAAGAGCAGCGCTCCACATCAGAATAATTTCTATAAGTGCTTTCATTTTTATCCCCTTTCGTTTATTTTTCGCCATTGCAGAACACGTCTATGCAATGCTTTGCCGCTGCAACACCTATCTACGCAATTCCTTTGCCCAGCATGTCTGATCTATGCAATTCTTTCGCTATGTTCTGCGCTGCCTTTCCTTCGCTTATCAATTCTACGCCTTGCATTTCCTAGCCTTAGCGATGCGCTGCTTCTCAACGCCTTTGCAAATCTCCTCAATTCGTTGCATTGCCTTTGCGCTGCGTCTCGCGGCAATGCCATAGCCATGCTATTATCAGCAATTCCGAACTGTGCCGTTGCAGGGCGAATCATGTCGTGCCTATGCAATTCCATTGCATATCTGTTCAATCCTTTGAATTGCCTTTGCCACGCGGCTCGAAACCACACCCTGCCATTGCCAGTCACCTCAAGCCGTTGCTTTGCCTTTGCAGCACAAATCACCTCGGGGTCTTGCCATAGCAGTTAGTCTAGAATCTCGTAGTTAAAGCGCCCCTTGCCAGAGTTACGCCACTGGCCGATGCCACGCAGAACGCCATAGTCCAGCCACTCACGCACGACCTTCTCGTGAGAATCGTCCAGAAGAACGACTTCAAACTCACAGGTAGAATCAGCAGGAATCTGCTCACTGTTAGCAAGGCTTACACGCTCACCCTGCGCCGTCTGTGCACGCAGCGGGCGCTGGCACTCGGTAATCTCACCGTTCACATGAATGGGAATCATGCGGGGCTGAACGAAAATAAGACCATCAATGACCTTCTTGTAGGCCGTCAGCTTGCCACTTTCGTTCACGGCTTTCTTCTTGCCGGTCTCGGTCTTGCTACCGATACGCCCCAGCATACCGCAAGAATCCTTGAAAAAGCCCTTGATCTGGTAGTCATACAGGATGGGTTCGCCGTTCTCGTTGCGAGGGAACACGGTCATACCCTTATCTGCCACAGCATCAGCGCCCAGAGCAGCAACTTCGTCCTCGATGGTGTTTGCATCAGGGGACTTGCTGGCGATGAACTCTCGCGCGATGTTCTGGTTGCTAGGCCAAGTGCCGAGAACCGCTTCGATGAATGTGATTCTGACTTTGATTTTTTTCATTTTTGTTCACTCTTTCTTTCTCGATATGTTCCAGTCTTAAATGTTCACGCTCTTGCCAGCGCTTCTGCCACGGACTGCTTTTGTTGAAGTTGCTTATTGCTTTCTTCATCGTTTGCCATCCTCCGCTTGCGTTGGATGCGTTCCATCCGGTCTTTCTCCCGGCTGTGCCAGCGGATTTCCCGCTTTCCGTAGTATCTACCGTTCATAGGTCAACTCCCCTGTTGCAAGCATCTGCGATACCTCGCCGTAATGTTTACCCAGCTTGTCCGCAAGGGCTTGTACTTCTCCTATGGATAGAAAAGTCTTTTCCGGCTTCTTCTTTTCTTGCTGTTTGGTTTTGTACGCCGCCTTCGCGTTCAGGTTCGCCTTTGCGTTGTAGGCTTTCTTTGCGCATCCATTGTGGTACTTCTGCGATGCTACTTTTTTCAGCATCGGCTTTCCGCAGTATGCGCAGAATGCCTTACGGGGCTTGAATGTAATTCCAGCCTTCCTGTGCTTCCTGTCACGCTCTTTGTCAACCTTGCGCTTGCATTCTGAACAGTACTTTCTTGTCGGTCTGACCACGCCAAGATACAAGCCGCAACGCTCACAGTACTTTTCTTCCACGCTGCATCTCCTCTTTCAGTCTGGCTTCTCTGTTATGCCGTTCAAAGCACTGGTTGATGGATTTCTCCATCCACAGCACTTTGTTGGCATCGTTTCTGGATACGCCAGCTGCCATTGCAAGCTTCAGTCTGTGCTTGCTGCTTTGCGCTTTACGAAATTTCATCACCAGCATACCTCCAAATTTATTTTTTCAAATGCAATAGTCCTCTTTTCCAAGTGCGCTTTTGAAAAAGAAAGAAATCGCAAAAGAATCGCGTGTTTGTTTTATGAAATCAATCTGATAGTCGTGGCCATTGGCATAGTCTGACTTCAGGCGATACCGGAAATCTAAAACGTTCTCACCACGCCGCCAAGCACGAACCAAACTATCTTTCAGTGCAAAGTCGTTACGGAAGATGTGTTTCTTTCCGGCGGTGTCAATAAAGTATGGCATAAACATAGAAAACATCCTTTCTTCCTAAAAAATTATTCTGCGCATGCGGGACGATCAGCGGAGAATCGCCGATAATGCGGATTTTGGCAGTTTTCTTAACAATGGGATTTGATACAGACAACGGTAGCTTCTTTCTTAGTCATTTTAGTTCTCTCTTTCTTTTTTGCTTGTTTACTCAAATGCGTTTGCAGTCACATTTGGGGTTCGTTTTCGGTATTCTGCTCGATTTCAAGAATCTTGCAGATGCTCTGGATAATCTTCTCCGGCTTTCGCTCGCCACGAAGAATCTTGTAGAGGTACGAATCGTCAAGGAACAATCCAGTATCGCTTTGAACCTCCTGAATCAGCTCCGTTTGCTTCATACCTCGCTGCAACAGCTTCATCTTCACTTCCAGCTCAAAGCCAGAACGGAAGTTTTCTTTCAAAATTCCACCTCCATTTGCTAAAATCTATTGACAAGTACGGAAAACTGTACTAATATAAGGGTGTAGAGAGTTTATATTGTACAGCGTTCTGTACTGCCCATGTCTGTATTATAGTACAGGCTTCTGTACAAGTCAACTCTTTTGTACAAAATTCTGTGCATTTGTATACTTGCACAAATATGGGAGTGTTCTTATGTCGGACTTGTACAGTAACATCCATGCACTCTGTGAAAAAGAGGGCATCAAAGACGGAACCCTTTGCGGCAACATTGGGATTCGCCGCAGTTTTCTTTCCGAATTGAAATCTGGAAGAACGAAAAGCCTGTCCACAGAGGTTCTTTCCAAGATTGCAGCTTATTTTAACGTGTCGGTTGACTATCTTCTTACTGGCAACCAAAAAGAAAACCCGCACCAGCAGCCGCAAAGTGAAGTCGATGCAGCAGTGGAGCGGATTAGAAAAAAACTTGAGTCCATGCCGAAGGAGCAGCGCGAAGCTCTGATGAACCTGATCGAGAAGATGTAACGTTCATGCCCGGTAAAATAAAAGAATCCCTTGTGCCGGGCTGGTGTAGCTCTGCGCAAGGGATTTTCTGTTACTCTAGGTCTAGTGCTTGTTCCGCTGCCGGAATCTTTTCCGGGTGTTCCATTAGCCATGCAATAAATCGGTCAATCTTGGCTCTTTCCTGTTCACTCATTGCGGCATATCCTCCCGATTGGTAAGTACAGATGTTTATTTGATACGATTATACATCTTTTAGTTGTCAAGTCAATGTATTTTGAACAACTTTGTAAAAATCGAACATTTTCTTCACATCCATTACTTTGCGTCGGGGAAGCCAAAAATTGCAATGAGTGTCCAATAAAACCACGATGGAACTCGATTATCCTTTATTTTGCAATGCGTCTTTGAGCATAGATCGAAAGGGGTTTTCAGGAAACTTGTCCAGCACATCTGCTTTGACGAGAGCGTTTGTGCTGATGCTGTGCGAAACATTGTTTAGCTGCACAATGGCATCGTCCAAGTCTTTTACGGTTGCTCCACGCCGTTCCATTGACTGAAGGAAAGTTTTCACTTCTTCAAGAACGACAGGGTTCTCGGCTTTATAGAATCCATTCGTAAAGTCCATCTTCTTCTCCTTTCACAGTTCCACAAGCTGTCCGTCAATGCGTTCGATATTATCTGCCGGGTCGCGCCCATCGTCTAAGGCGGCTACGGCACGTTCCAGAATGCCTTTTACTTCGAGGTAAGCATCTTTATCAGCTTCGTACCCAGAAAGGCTCAAGACAAGTTCCAGCGTCCGTCTGCGAGCGTATGGGATAATCAGAGCATCTACGGTTCGGTTCATTAGCTTTCCTCCCACGGTTCAGGTGTGTGCGGCTTCCCATCGGGAACACTGGCAGGCATTCCGTCGATGATCGGCATACGTTCATGGTTCCAGATTACAGTTTCTTTCATTTTTGTTCCACTCCTCTTTGGAATTTTTTGACAATACAGTTATATCACATCTCGCTGTTTCAATGAAATAGCGACTTTTTTCAATTATTGTTTCACATTTTGAACAATATATCAGTTAAATTACTTTGCATTTGTATCATTTTGTCGAAAGAGGGGTATTTATGGATGATTATAGGATACGAGTGGCAAAAGCGTTAGAGATGGCAAGAGCGGAATCCGGACTTAGCCAACAGAAGCTTGCGGACAAAATGGGTGTAGGCCGGACATCCATTTTTCGTTACGAGCAAGGGACAATGACACCAGATGCTCCTACTATCATAAAGTGGTTCGTGTGCTGCGGCGTTGCGGCCAAGCCGTACATAGACGCCTGTTTGCACCCCGGCTTATTGGAAAGCCTGGCTGGCGATGCCAGCACCGAGAGAAAGAGAGATACGCTGATAGAACATATCAAAGACGCCCATCCGCAAGAAATTGACCTGCTGTGCTATCTGATCTATGGCAATCACGGCTCAGATTACCTTGCCGTTTTGTGCGAAATGGTAGCCAACCTTCACACGACTTTGCGTGATCGTGTGTCCGTATGCCGTACCGTCACCGGTCATTATGAAATGGCACAGGCCACCAAAACCGACCCAGACCCAGACGGAACACAGCCCAATATGCAGATTTTATATCAGGCACAAGACTGTGGGGAAGCTTCGGCCATGAAACGAAACGATTCTTATACTATCAACGAAAAAAACATTTTGCGCTGATTGTCGAATTATCGCAGTTTTTGAAGAACATTTTGTCCACGTTTATCCACTTTTTGTACACCTATCGGGCAAATTCTCCTTGTCATTCCGTCCCCCATAAGCTGTAAATCGACAACATTTGCGCGGAATAAATAACGAATTATCGTCAATCTATTGCCTATGATTGGCCGACTTGTCAATCTGTCCCCCATAGCATTGAATTAAAAGTTTTTCATCCACTTTTTGTACACGTTAGAAAGCGCTAACAACGTAAGTGCGTTTAATTTTTCTCTCACTTTGTCCTGTTTCATGCAGATTTAGTATACCTTTAGCTCATACATGGTGTGCACATAGTTGAACATCATCGCGCAATAATAACGTATTATCGTATATTTGTGTTTTGCGCAATAAAATCGCTATTGAAAAAATGCTCTGTGCAGTTTTTGTATACCTTTCCATCCACTTTTTGCCCTCGTTTAATGTGCCTAATCGTAGATGGTGTGCCTCTCGGCTTGCTTCTGGCTTGCATTTATTGGCTTTGAATGCTGTTGTTTTCAACAAGATTTGAAAATTCAAGAAGTGTGTGTTGAAAAGTGTCTGCTTCTTTGCTATTTAGTAGATGTTATTTATCTCTCTTGTTTAGTATCTTGTTTAATATATGTAAGGAGGTATACCAAATCTGCACGAAGGTATACTAAAACTGCATAGAGGTATACAAAATCTGCACGGACAGGTATACTAAATCTGCATAATGGTAGAAATAAACTCTTGATAATTCAACCATGCTGTGATATACTGGTATCAACAAGTGGGAAGGATGTGAGAACTTGGGAGACTTGTCAATGAACAATCTCGTGGAAAAGAGCAAGGCTCTTGTGTGGGCAAAGTTCAGGGACTATACCGCCGGAGAACTTCGTCTGCTGGAAGTATACCTGTCAAGAATCAACCCTCGCGACCCTGAAAGTGCAACTGTTCAGTTCACGCTGAAAGAATACTGTGACTTTTTGGGTATCCGTTTGAACAGTAAAGATTTGAAGCAACAGCTTAGGCACTTTATTGAGAACACAGTAGCCGTCCCTCTTGAAGGGAAGGACGAATACACTCTGTACACCTTGTTTGCTATGGCGCAGATTCGATTTGACCCGGAGTGCTTTACATACATGGTTTCAATAAGGTGCAATCCTTTGTTGCAGCCTGTGTTCTTTGATATTGCAGAAAAAGGGTATGTTCGGTATCGTCTTCGATACACGGCAAGCATGAAGTCTCAGTATAGCATCTTGCTCTATTCGATTCTTCGGGACTGGATGAACATGGGGTCGAAGGGGCATGAAATCAGCATCAAGAAGCTGAAAGAGCAACTTGGTGCGACAGCAAGCAGTTATGACCAGTTCAAATTTTTTAGAGCAAAAGTCTTGGATGTCGCTGTTGCTGAAATCAATGAAATATCCGATATTTCTGTGTCGTATAAAAAACGGACTGTTGGGCACAGAATAGTATCGATTATCTTTGACGTAAAGATAAAACGCTCTGAGCCGGTCATAGATGCCGAATCAAGCGAGATTGAGACAACGCCGCTAAGAGATGCATCAGAGAACGAAAAGCCCGTAAAAAGCCCTAGAAACGGCGCATACGAAGATGTTGACTGGGCAAGCCTGATACCGGGCGTTGACGAAAAGCAGTGTGCAAGCATTGCAAGGTCTGTGGCAAGGCGAATAAAATCTGAATACCCGAATATTCGCAAAGACAAGAAGAAGGATGCTGTTGTGAACATTGTGCAGGGCGCATACGAGCAAGCCGTAAAGGGCAAACCGGATGTTGAAGTGCCAGAAGCTTACCTTCGGACGGTTATCAAAGATTCGCAATTAAGCAAGTTTGCGACATTCGGGTTCGATTATCTTGAGCAGTCAGATGTAGCACATTGAGCAGATGATGCAGAAAGGAGAAAGAATATGATTCCAATGTTTCCGAAAGGATATGACAAGGACAAGTGGTACATGACCAAAGACGTTATGCCGGATAAAAGCCTAGAAGGATGGCCACATGGACTTTTACTTCGTATCGAAGATGAGAAAACAGGAGAAAAAATCATAGCCGGCGAGTACGATACAATCAACGGCAAATGGTTTGATTCCGATAGTAATGAAATCAAAGGAACTGTAGTTGCATGGCACGTCACGCCCGTGTTGTGGGTCGGAGACGAGATAAAAGCAGCATATCCGTTCTACTAAAAAGAAAGAGTGATAAAATGGCAAAAATCATAGCTGTCGCTAATCAGAAGGGCGGCACAGGAAAGACCACCACAAGCACCTGTCTGGCTGGTGCGTTGCAGTTGCTTGGTAAGAAAGTCCTGCTTGTGGACTGCGATGCCCAGTGCAACGCAACGGACACTTACGGCGCACAGACAGAGGATGTATGCACCCTGTTTGATGTGATGACCCGGCAGGGCACAGTGGAAGAAGGAATCCAACACTGTGAAGCTGGTGACATTCTTCCGTCTGACAGCGCATTGAAGGACATTGACGAGCAGCTTGTGCGGGACATGGGCAAAAACTTCAGGCTGCGAGAAGCCCTTGAAAGCGTGTCCGGGCAGTACGATTACATTGTGCTGGACACTCCCCCGCAGCTTGGTCTTGCGCTTGTGAACGCGCTGATCGCTGCCAACAGCATCATCGTTCCTATCACAGCAGACCGATACGCACTAGCTGGTTTAAGCCAGCTTTCGCAGACCATTGGCGATGTTCGTAGATACTTCAACCCGACATTGAAGATTGAAGGTCTGCTCCTGAACCAGTACAAGAGCCGCGAGAACCTGTCCAAAGAGGTCGTGGAGCAGCTCCCTGTGATTGCACAGAACATGGGCACAACCATGCTGGACGTGAAGATTAGACCGTCTATGGGCGTTCGTAAGGCGCAGGCAGAGCGGCACAGTCTGTTTATCGGTGACACGGCAAAGAGTACCAGCGCAGAGGATTTCAAGGCGTTGGCGAATATGATTGCGGAGGGCGATACAAAATGAGCAACAAGATATGGCATAGTGCGAAGTACGACCCGCCGAAACCTAGTTCACACAAGGGAACGACTTGTTTTTTAGTATATACTAAAGACGGGTATTGTCTCACAGCGAATCGTCTTTACAACGTGCACACCGGTGAGTATTATTGGTTGGACGTCCAAACTGGTTTGCGTACGCTCGATGTAGAATATTGGACGGAAGTGCCGAAAGAACCTTGCAAAGAAAACATAGCAACTGTTCAGTTGAGTAAAGATAAATTGATGGAAATTGTAGAAAAAATCAATTTCGCAAGCGGAATCCCGGAAGAGGTTCTAAAAACTCTAGGAATAAGCGGTAAGGGGGAGAAAGAAGAATGAAATCAACCAGCAAAAAATCCTCTGGTCTGCTTGGCGGGTTTGATTTCCAGCCTATTTTTTCGGAACAGCCATTAAGCCGAAGTGAGCCAAAGGAAGAAGAAGTAAGCCAAGCAAAGCCGAACGAAGCCGAACAAGCACAGATTAAGCCCAGTGAAGCCGCAGACAGCCATAAACAGCCTAATGAAGCGCAATTAAGCAGTATTAAGCCAAAGCAAGCCAAAGGCAGCGAAACACAGCCGAACAATGCCGTAGTCAGCGAAAGTAAGCCGAAGAAGCTGAAACAGGCGAAGGAAGTTCAACGTCTTATCGAACAGGGCGATGTTCCCGGTGCACTAGCCGAAGCTGGCTTGACAAAGAAAAAAATCCCGATGCCAGAATCGCATCAGGGCGTTGCAAGCGGTGACGGCAAGCGTTCAAAGCGCATTACCATCCTTATGAGCGAGGAAGAGCGCAAGTACATCAACCGTGAAGCAAGACGGCACGGAATGACGATTGGACAGTTCGTGTACGCTCTGGCGGTCGCGGCGGCAGAGGGAAAGATTGAGCTTGAAGATTTCTTGGAGGATTGAGGTATGTCGTGAAACACGATATACCTGCAAACTGTATCTTCCGGTATTAGGTATTGACTTTTAAGCACACAAATAGTATACTTAATGTGCGCTCAAAAGTGGAGGTGAACGCATGAGTGCAAAAATGGGAAGACCAAAGCTGGAAAACCCTAATAGTGTTCGCACAAGCGTCCGTCTGGACGTGAACACGGACAAACAGCTTTCGGATTATTGCGAAAAAAACGGCATTTCTAAGGGAGAAGCTGTTCGTGAAGCTGTCCAGCAATGGCTTGAACATCAAAAATAAAAAATCCCTTAAACTGTTTGTAACTTGGCGGTCACCGGCAGTTTAAGGGATTACACTCCATGCGATTATGGGTGATAAATCCATTATATCATCTTCATAGTTGCATTACAAGCAAGATTTTTGTGGTAAAACCAATGAACATTCCAGCAACGAAAGAAGAAATTCTTGAAAACTTCAAGAAAAACAGCAATGGTCGCCCGCTTAATAAGGACGATTATGAGATTGCAGAAGCATTATCTCGAATCACTTACAAGGCGTATGAGGTCGGCATGGAAGATGCTAAACAGTTGTATATGGAGGATATGATGGATAACAAGAGATGTAACGCACTTCACGTTTTTAAGAACAAGACCTTTGGTCAGCTCCGCACGATTGAAGAAAATGGTAAAATTCTTTTCTGTGCTTCTGACGTGGCAAAGGCACTTGGCTATACCAATGCGCCAGATGCAGTAAAACGCCATTGTCGGTATACTGTAAAGCGGAGTACACCTCACCCGCAAGCAAAAGATAAGATGATTGAGGTAACTTTTATCCCAGAGGGCGATGTTTACCGTCTCATTACCCACAGCAAGTTGCCCGGCGCAGAGAAGTTCGAGAGTTGGGTTTTCGATGACGTTCTCCCGTCTCTCCGCAAGAATGGCTATTACAGCCTTGCCCAACAGGAAAACAAGCCCGACACGCAGGGCGATGCAATCTTGCAAGTGCTGATGAAGAACACGGAAGTCCTGCAAGCCATCGTTCAGCAGAACCAGCAGATTATGATTGCTCTTACCAACCTGTCTGTCAACGATGCAAAGCGCACGATGGAAATTCAGCCTTACGCTTCCCATCAGGGACAGAAGGGTGACGGTAAGCGTAGTAAGCGAATCACTATTCTTATGAGCGACAGCGAGCGGACGTTTGTTACTAGAGAGGCACGCAAGCACGGATTCACGGCAGGGGAGTACATCTATAACCTGTCCGTTGCAGCATCGAAAGACCAAATTGACTTAGGCTGAGTTGGCGGCTGGATTTTCAGCTCTGATAGTAAATAAAGAGGGGGTCTGCCCGATTTTGGGCACACCCCCTCTTTTGTTTTACTTATCAGCAATGCAATCCCAGTAGAGATATGCCTTGCCGTCTGCGGCATCTGCGTCCTCGAGGAACGCCTTTGCCATGTCAGCGTAGAAGCCCGGAGTGTCAACGGACTGGCGCTTTGCGACCTGACAGTAATCCGAGTACATCATGTTCATAACAGCCCAGAAATCATTCGGGTCACAGGTGATATTGCGCTGCTTGGCCACGTCCTGTGTCTGTTCCAGCGTCCAGTGACAACCCTTTGTGCCGTCAGCGTTCACCATGCTGTCGCACCATTCCTCAGCTTCATCGTGGGTGAGGTGCTGGCGTGGCATCCTGATAGAGCGGCTGTCTGCGCCGCCACGCTCATACTGACCAGACCGCTTGTCCCAGTCTCCGTTCTGCGAGAAGCCGATTTGCGGCATTCTGCGCCCATACTCTACGTCAGGGTATCGGGGGATAGGGTAGGGGTTGATGTAACGGTTTTCCTCCTGCGAATAGTAAGGATAGCGGTCGTTGCCGCCTTCCAGCTTGCGCAGACGGCGTTCCATCTCACGCTCCCTGCGGTCACGCTCTTCCTCAAGGCGGTCACGTTCCGGCTCACGGTCTTTGTCGTGGTCTCGGAGCATCATCATGCGGCGAAAATTGTTCTTGCCCATAATCTACACCTCCTCAAGAAATGGACGCGGGCGCATCAGCGTGGGAACGGCAGAAGCAGCCAAGATATTTGAACGTGCCTGTGCCGGTCGCAGACGTTGCAACGCGGGTAGCGTAGCGAGTGCGAGTGTGGATGCTCTCAGCGGTTGCCTGAGCGCAGTTGCAGTCGGTCAGAGGGTATGCGGTAGTGCCTGCACCGATGGTAATGACCACAGGAGCGTTGATGGTGGTCGTGTCCGGGATGCTCTGGGCAACCACGATGCAATACTTCTCTCCGTTCTGGTATGCGCCAGCAGGAATGTTGATGGTCAGCGTGTCATTGGCGAACGTCACCGACTGGCTCAAGACCAGATGGGGGCAGAGTTTGCAGCTTGTTTTGCAAGCCATAATGTTTTCCTCCTAAAAAATCAGGGGCAGAGGTGTCTCACCCCTGCCCCGATGGTTCACCCGGTGTTATCGGGGAGTGTGTTGGTTAGCAGCAGCCGCAGCAGTTCACGCCCACGTTAGGGTTTGCCACCTGATAAGCGGGAATCGGACGAGGATTGACCCGGTTCAGGATGGTATCAGTCTGCTGGGACATCACGGTGGTCAGAAGTGCATTCTGACGATCCTGAGAAGCCGCGAACTTGAGGTTCTGGTTCTCAGCGGTCAGAGTGGCAATCTTATCCTGCGTGAAGTAGTCCATCATGCTGCGGAAGTTGGCGTTGCAGTTGTCCACGATGGCGCGGGCGTTGTCTGCGATAGCCTGACGGGTAGCGCAGTCCTCCGTTGCGATGGTGTACTTCAGGTCGCCGATCAGCTGCTTGTTTTCGCAGCAGCAAGATGCAAGCTGCGTGGCAAGTGCGGTCTGACCAGCCTGCCGTGCGTTGCCCTCCTGCATGATGGCAAGGTTGATGGCGTTGTCGCCGTTGGACACGCTGCGTTCCAGTCCGTTCACCAGCTGTGCGTTCTGGTAGCCAAGCTGACAGATGGCGCTGTTCACGCCTGCAAAGCCGTTCGCAATGTTGGTGTTGACGCCGTTCATCTGTACCAGCTGGTCATAGCCCAGAGAGCAGATACCGCTCTGGATGCCAGCCAGAGAGCGGGAGGTATCCTGCTGATAGAAGCCCTCAGACAGAGCCGCGCGGGTGTCTGCACCGCCCTGACCAGTTGCGCCAGTGCCGACCAGATAGGGGATGTAGGCGTTCATGCCGTTGTCGCCACCGTTCCGGCCATAGCCGTTTGTGCCCCAGCCGAAGATGATGGCGAGGATAATAACCGCCCACAGACCTTCGTTGCCGAAGAATCCGCCGTTGTTATTGCCGCCGTCCTGTCCAGCCAGATAGCCAGTTGCAAAATCGTCCATAACAAAACTCCTTTCAGTTTTGCGTTATGCTATCCCACCGCCGTATGCGATGGGCGAAGCCAAACAAAAGCGGTTTTTGTCAAGTCCGCAAAACTGAGAAGCGTTTCGCTTAGAGGGATGCGTTATCGGGGCAGCGTCAGATTCAGGACGCTTGCCAGCTGATTCAGGTCGATGCCACGCTCTTTGGCGAGGTTCTGCGCCATCGTCCTGAGTTGCGCTTCGTTTTTGCCCTGAATCAGGTTCAATCCATGCATGATGGGAGCATTCTGTCCGCTTAACTGCTGGATAAGCCCCATCGGGTTCTGCCCTGCACGAGCAAGATTTGCGAGCTGCATGATAGGGCTGTGAGTAATCATATCAAACGGAGAGGGCATTATTTATTCTCCTTTCTTTGCGGTGGTAGCGGGTTTAGAAAAGCTCTTCTGCCATTTTTCCAGTTCATCCAGCCGATGCACAAGGGCGTTGTACTGCTCAATAGGCACATATTGCTGTGTCGGTGCAGCGGTCTGCTGTGCCTGTTGTGCTTGCATTTGCCGCCATGCTTCCGGGCTGTAAAACTCCTGCACATAGGATTCGCAGGTATCCGGGTTAAGCCGTTTGCAGTAGATCACGCCGCTGCGCAAGTCTGGGCAGTAGGTCGGTCTGCCATACAGGTCTGAAGGTATTGCCAAAAATTCTTCCCTGCTGGAAACAGGTCTGCCGAGCAGCCAACCGCCATCTTGTGCCGACTGCTGAACAGGCTGCTGCCCATTCATCGGCTGCGGACGCTGCGGTTGTACCTGCTGCATCTGCGTGTTCGGCAGGGAAGTGGCAAGCCCTACCGTGCCCATTCCGCCGTAAGGATTGACAGGCTGCTGCGGAACGTAAGGCGTTCCGGGTATCTGGTAATAGCTCATAATACATCCCTCCTGATGCTCCCAGTGTACCGCATCAGCAAAAAGCGAAGGACAACGAACGCGCAACGAAGGACAAAAAAGAAAAGCACCCACACGGCACAAAGCCGCATGAGCGCTTAACTGTTAAGGGCTTCACATTGGAAGCGAAAATAAAATATCACGTTTTGACTTGCAAGACAAGAGTTTCGACAAAACTAGTGCAAATAAGACAAAATCCCCCACTTTGCCTACAAAGCACCTCGCGTGGCACGCAGGGCTTCGGCAAAGCAGGGGATTTTTTGCTTATCAGCTTATGTGCGTAGGAGTATACAGCGGAATAAATCGCTTCCAGCTATGGCAGTGTCTAGGCCAATACCGAATAAGATACCAATCGCCAAACAGGTGAAAAGTGGTATAATATTTTGCAATTCTTGCAAGCTGTTCTTCTTTTGTATTGCTCATAAGCATCACCATATAAAAGCGTCTCCCGCATAGTACGCGCTGTAAGTAGGCGGGCGGGAGACTGGCCAGCTGAGCCAAAATACGATGGCTGATAAACAGCAACCAAATACAGCGAAGTGACCGATAAACGGGAACCTCCTGCATAATTATTATACCACAATTCGTGCAAAAAGAAAAGCGGCAGACCCGAAAGCCTGCCGCTTCAATGCGTTTCGTGAGAAATCGCACCCAATTAAGATTATGATATCACGCATTCAGCATTTTTTCAATGCCTTTCAGCCGATAGCCTATCGCCGTCCGGCTGTAATGTGTTTGCGCTGCAATATCCGCACAACATAGCCGCTCAACGTACCGCAGTAAGGCTATCTTACGGTCAACCCTCCCGAGCGGTGCGTTTTTGATGGCGGCGGTCATCTGCTGTCGGTCAAGCCCTTGCAGCGCAGCGGGCAGCACTACGCGAGCCGCCACCACAGGCAGCACCGAGCCAAAAAGGCTGCGGCAGCTGTCCGGCGTTGCGCACCATATTGACAATGACGGCAAAATGGTCGATTTTTTTAAGGCCAACAAAATCGCAGACCATTTTCGTGATGCCACGAAATTGCTCTTGTGCGGCGTACATCTCGGTGACGCCACCGAAATGGCGGTATGTAGTGCTTGCCATGATATCCTCCTTACTGCTTTTCCAGCGCCGACCGGGCGCGGTCAAAGAAAAATTGAATGACCTTGCTCATAGTCTCTTCTGTGATTGCCCACGAGACCAGCTTGCCCCACCGGCTGTTGTCCAGATAGGTGCGCAGCATCTTGACGCACCACGCCTTGCGCTCTGCGCCGCGCTTGGTGCCCTGAATCTCGTGCTCTGCCTGGTCGATGAGGTTGAGCACAAGGGTCTTGACCGCTGCGCCGTAGCCCAGACGGATAAGCCCCAGCGCAAGCGACACAGCGCCCACAACAATGAGCACCAGAGCCAGCCACGAGGGCAGCGGAGTGATAATGGTATTAAGGATGGTTTCCATGTGTTACTCTCCTCTCTCTTTTTCGAGATCTTCGATGCGGTGGTTTGCCACCTTGATTTGTTCTTCCAGCACCGGGATGCGCTGGGCAAAGTTGTTATGCGCCCGCACTTCGCGGGTCAGTTCTTCCAGCTTTGTTTCGGTCACAGCCTGCTGCTTGTCCAACTTGGCGTCCATACTCTTGTCCATGCTCTGAGCGGTGCGGTTGTTGGAGACGATCACGCCGATCAGGCTCAGACCGCCGGTGATGATCGCCACGATAATTGCTTCGCTCATGCGCCCTCCCGGAGACGGGTCAAACCCTTCTTTGCGATGATTTTGGCATAGTCCTTGTAGGGCACAGACAAGTCCACGCCGGAAATCTTGCCCGGTATCGCGTCCACAACACCGGGAATCTTGCCCTTGCTGGTGTACTGCCACAAGCCGAACGGCCAGCCCGGTTCAGGCTTTTTGCTGCGGTAGGCCGCCAGCCACACGTCATAAGGCTTGAGCGCAGCCCCGCCCATGTACAAGTTGGTTTCGCCGAAGTACAGCCCGGTGTACAGCATGGCGTAAAAGCCCCAGCGCTCTACCGTGCCCAGCGCATGGGCGGCAATGTCCGTCAGGGTCTGCTTGTCGAGCGGTGCTTGCACATACTTGTCCTCAATGTCCACCGCCACCGGCAGCTGCACCGTCTTGCCGGTCAGCGCCTTGCGCAGCAGGGCAAGCTCTGCGTCTGCCTCTGCAATGTTGACCGCCTTGCAGTAGTAGTACACGCCGCAGGGGATGCCCAGCCGCTGGCACTCGCGGTAGTTGCGCTCAAAGGTGGGGTCGATGTAGGGCTTGCTGGGCGCGTCTTTCGCGCTGTTGCCCAGCGCCCGCAGCATCACACCGGACACAAGGCCGCTTGCCTTGACCTTGTTCCAGTCGATGTTGCCCTGCCAGCGGGAGACGTCCATAATAGGAAACATGTTATCAGTCCTTTCTTTTTTATGTTGGTGAATAGTCAAATAAAGCCCTCTTTAGTTTACTAAAATGACCATCCAGTTTGATTTTCATTTGTAAATTGAGCATAAACGTAACCTTGTGGAGCAATTCCAATGCTACCATTTTCTCTGTTAAAGTCATCACAAAGAACATTTCCGTCAGCATCCTCTGCATAAATTTTTGTAAATTGTGCAGAATGAAAAATCCTTTTATTAAGCCCTCCAATATAATGCTCCCACAAAGCATATTTTCCACCACAAGATATTAACTTTTCGTTAGTTACCGTTAAAGTGTTTCCGTTTGGCAGATAAACTGTAATAATGTTTCCACTTATTTCAAAGCCAATAGTTACTTCTTTACCTATATAGTCTCCATCCCAAGATATATTTTTTATGTTCGTCAATGCCTTATTATCAAAATAACCAACCGAGCAACCATTTGCGCTAAAAGTAACATGAATAGCCCTATTTGTAACATCTGTAACATTTGTCATTCCGTTAGGCTCTGTAATAATAGCTATTGTGGTATTTGTATCAAAAATACCTTTTAACATAATTTTATTTACAGTATTTCCCATCTTCGCAACAGTATATTGAGCCGAAACATCGGATGTTCCACTTGTGTCATTAGCAACCAATTTTTTATTCAGAATATAGGCATTTTTAAAATTAGATAGATTGCCATACATATCAAAAACAGGATATATCTTGTTATTTCCATAATGAAAGATTGATTCAGGTAATCCATTTGTGTTATTTTTTATGATAGCAATGGTATCTACATCAAAGGAATATTCAGAGTTTGGCTCAAAGCCGGTATCTAAAATTAAAGTTGGGGAAACTTTTACATTATTGTCATTTGTAAAATTTATAACGGAATAAACAAATAACTCTTTTTCGCCATTATAATATTGAATATCTCCCAAGTATTTTTTACTCCAACTGTCTATAAGACAAAGCATAAAACGTGCGTCCACATTAACCTGTCTTTTTAAACTGATATTTGTAAGTTTGAGCGCAACTAAATAATTTCCACTTTCAAGTTTGACACCATTTGAATAGACATTCTCTATAAATATATGTTGAGCATTCCCATATTCGGTTATATTACCACTTTTATTAGTGGCAATAGCAAAAAAATCATAAAAAAGATTATCATATAATTCTCTATACTTTAAATTTTCTAAGTCACCTAAGTCTTCCTTTAGCTGATTTTCCACCCCATTTGCTCTTTCGCTCTCCGCATTGACTGCCTCTCCCACCTTTGCTGCATCCGCAGCCTTGCCGGAGAGGGAGAGGGTGGGGTCGATGATTTTATCGACAACGGCTTTCGTTGCGTTGGAAGCAGATTCAACATCCACAATGCCGTTCTCGATGTGGTTCAGCTGCGAAGCGGTAAGCACTTCGCCGTTTGCGAAGTTCTGCTTTTGATAGCTCATTGATAAGTTACCTCCTCTTCTTCTTTTTCAATCGGAGAGTAGACGAACTCTCCGTTTACGTACAGATAATCGTAGAGATTTGCCTTGCCATCCTCCGGTATTTCACTTACAGAAATGCCATCTTTTAATTTGGCTTCGTTGAATGTTTCGCAAACGCTTAGAATGCGGTTTGTGCTTTTGTCAATATTTAAAACAAACATATCATTTAATCCCAAAAATCGTTAAAGGTATCATGTAATTGTTGTTTACGGTCGAATTATCGCTTGAACTCTTTTTTGAGTTAACAACTGCATTATAAAACCTAAACCCTACATTTCCGCTACTATCGTCTGTATCATTTGACAAGATGAACGGTCTGCAAGCAGATGTCGGTTGGTTAACAATGGAAACTGTTGAATCAAGCCCCCATGCATCTGTATAGTTCATATAAGAATCTGGGTATTCAACTCTGGAAATGTAAGGGTGAAAAACGCCAAGAAACTGATCGGACTTGTTTTCTACAACCATAGAAATGTTTCCAATGTAAGCTTTTTTTGAAGATGCCAAATCGTATGCTTTGCCGTCAAAGCGTATAAGGAACTTTGAGTATTGCATTGCGTTCATTAAATCTATGTCTTGCGGAGAGAAAGTGGAAGATGGGCTGCTGTTTTTCCATAAAAGAACCATAATAGCACCTGTTGCAAGATTTCCCGCTGTAATCGTATCCGCTTTGATTTCCTTTGCGGTAATAGTTCCGGCTTGAATGACCTTTGCATTCAGACCATCAGCGGAAATGTCCTCAGTCGTTACCGCGCCCTTCAGGTTGATTTTGGACGCTTCGATTTGAACCGATTGCGCGGTCTGATTTATCGTGGAAGCGATATCGCCCTTGGAAACCTTTGTTTCAATCTTTTCGTTGGTAACTTTCAGTTGCGCATCCGCGTAAGACTTTGCATTGCTTTCGGCTACGGTTGCTTTGCTCGTAGCATCCGCAGCAGCGCTGTTAATTGCGTCAGACTTCGCGGTCGCAACTTCTTCTTTTGTTGCACGCAAGACAATAGCATCAGCGTTTTGAGAAATCTTTGTTTCCGCTGCACCGATGCGCGTAGAAACTCCAGCCATATCAGTCTGGTACGTTTCCTTTGTGACGCGGGCTTCGATGGCAGTGTTTGTCTTTTCAAGGTCGGAAGAATACTCCGTCCTGAACTGCGTCAAGTCGTTCTTGGTCTGGTTCGTCTGCGTGGCGGTCTGATTTATCTTTTCGAGGTTTGCCCTGTCCGTTGCCGCCTGTTGGCTTGTAACGCCGCTTGTAGACTGCGCGTAGGAAGAACTTGTGACCGTTTCTCCAGCGCCGGAAATCGCTGTGTTGCAGTTCAAAGCAAGCGTAACGTTGGTGACAATGGTATCGTGTACAACGCCGTCTTTGTCCTTGTAACGTATCATGTCAAGCGGGAACAAATACGGTGCAGACTTGATAGTGGCGCTGTATGGACGGTAGGCAAACCCTCCGCGTGCAGCTTGCAGTTCCTTCAAAACACCATCGTAGGCGTTGGTCAGAAAACCGCAGTCACTTAGGTCAAGCGTGTAATCTGCTGTGCCAGACAGGTATGTGTTGCCCTTGCCATCGTCACAGGTAAAGCCGGTAATGGTGATATCGTTCTCCAACATATCGCTGGAATAGCGTTCACTTGCGGTAATGGTCACGCCGGTCTGCTCATACCATTTCAGCACAAGCCGTCCGCTACCATCCATGAACGCGCAAGTGCCGGTAAGCTGCGCACACCATTGCAAGAGCTGACGGTAGGTCAGCTTCTGGTTGGTATCAGGCAGACCCCCGATGCTGAAATAGTGGTTTGGCAGCACCGAAACGTTCGTTGCAAGCGTGACATTGCAGATGGAGCAGATTTTCTGAATAAGCGCGTCAACATGGATGGGGAAGGAGAGCGCAGAAGCGTTCACCTCACGGTCAAACAAGACCATGTAGTCCAATGCAGAGATGGTTATAGTGCTTAGCTTGCGGGGCGGTGTATCCACAATGAACAAGCCACAGGGAACATACGCAACGTCTTGATCGGAAGATGCAGAGCCAAGAATCATACGCCCAAGGATGCCCTTGCCAAGCGTTGCGCCCTCAAGGACGCTAGACAGTTTGATGCCGATTTTAACGTTCAGGACAGCTCCCTCGAAGGAGACATCGTTGAACTTGCCATCGTAGTTTCGCAGCTTCAAGGACAGTTCAGACGCAACCGCAGAGCCGACCTCGATTTTACTGTTGGTCACGCAGTACCGGTCAATCTTCAACCCGCCTTGAATGATATCTGCATCGGTGATGGTGAACGTCTTGCTGCCAGCGGTAACTTCAATAAGGGCAGTCTGTTTGTTGCCCTCGTTGAAGGATTTTATGATATCTTGCGATACATTGACCATCAGTGTGCAGCCCTTTCGATGATGTTAAAAGATATCCCTTCCCAGCGATTCATCCGCGAATTGTACATAGGAACAGCACGGTCGCCAACGTAGAACTCGCTGGTTTTCCAATCGCCAGCCATTGCGTCAAGATAGGTAACGTTGATGTATTCCGGGTTGAACGCTTTCAGGATGGCAGCGGCTTCTTTTATCGTGGTGTACTTCCATTCCAGTTCCAGCTTGACGCACTGACCAAGACGTTTCTTATCCATCTTGTTATCCTCTGTGCGTCCGGCATCTGACGCCGAGATGTCCTGTAACCGCCACTGATAAGAAGAGGGGCATTTAAGATACTGCCCATCCACGCTCCGAATCGGATTGTACTGGTCAAGTTCCATAAATGCCCCTCCTTTAAGTACCTACCGGGATAATTGTTTTGCCGTTGCGCTGGTTCGTTCTGTTCACTGCCTGATAGAAGCTGGACACGTTGACCTCTGCGCTCCCTTCCTTCTCAAGCAGAGCCTGCAACAGCTCGTTCTGACGGCGCAGAAGCTGGTTCTGACGCTCCATTGCAGCTTCAACACCTTCGCGGATTCCCTCAACGATTTGGTCATTGTTGGCAACTGCCGTGTGACCGCCCAGAGAACCGACCATCTCTGCACCGGCTTCTCGGGCGATGAACAGCTGCCCGGCATCGGGGAAACCACCGCTTGCAAAGCCGAAAATGCCTTTGAAAAAATCAATTACGTTGCTTGCGGCATTTCCGAGCCAGTCAACGACACCGCCGGCAGCATTTCCAAGCCAGTCAACGGCACCTTCGAGCCAACCACCAGCAACGTTGCCAACGGCGCCAAGAGTGCTAAAAATTGCACCAACCCAATCTCCGCTAAGAGCTTTGGCAATAGCCATGCCACCGTTAAGTAACGCACCCCCCCAGTTTGGGCCAGAGCTTCCGCCTGATGTGCTACCGGAAGAGCCGCCGCCAGAGCCATTTCCAGAGCCGATACCTAAGTTGGAGCCAAACTGTTTAAGAAAATTCAGACCAGATTTCAAGATATCTCCCCAATTTGTGTCGAAAGCTTTAAAGATAAAGTCCGTAAGGGTCTTTACGCCTTTTTTGATGCCGAGAGATTCCCAAGCGTCAGAAAAGTCAATTCCAAGCTGGTTCAAGAACCGCTTTGTGCTTTTCAGAATGGAATCCCAACTGTCAGAGAAAAATTTCCCGATTCCACTGTCTTTGTCAAACAAATCGCTGAAGAAGGATTTTAGCCCACCATACGCCTGTTTCAAGGCGGGAACTTGGTCGATGACCTCACCAACTTTGGTTTTCAGGGAATTAAAGGTGGTAATAACATTCTTCACGCTATCAATGGTGTCGGACACGTTCTTGATAGCAGTGGAAACCTTGTCAAAAACAAGGTACACGCCCTCAAACGCTTTTTGGATGGCAAGACCGGCAGCCCCGAAGAAGCCGTTGTACTGGTACTCGTTTTCTATCTCTGCAACGCTCTTTTTTACAAAAGACCGGATATCAGAGACCGCACTCACAAAACCATCATGCGTGTTCAAGATAGACTTCGATGCAGCGGTAAGAGCATCAATAGAAGATTTGAAGCCGTTGGAGATGTCTTTGCCCGCCTTAGTAACAGCGTTGATGCCCTCTGTGAAGTCGCCCAAGTCGGTTTTCATCTTCTTGAACCAGCCACCAAAGCTGTCGTTGGTGGTGCGCATCGTGCGTTTCAGTGCGTTTGCGGTTTCCATCATAGACTTACCGCTTGCGTCAACGGAAATGCTGATAGAACCATTGCCCAGACCGTAGTTGTCGTCTGCCAGCTGAGAGCCGATGTTCTTTACCGCGTCAGACACGGACTGGATAGCATTCACCGCAAGGTCTTTGGCAGCGGAGATGCCATTGGCGAGACCTTCTACGATGTAACCACCGTAGCCCTTGAAAACTTTGGAAGGGGAGTGGATGCCGGTATCTGTGGTGAATTTATCCAGAATGGCTTTTGCAAGGCCACCGGCAGTCTTTTTAGCGATTTCGATGCCATTGTTGATGCCATCAATCAAGCCCTGAACGATGTTCTTTCCATAGTCTAGGAATTTCTTTGGAAGTGCTTTTAAAGTGTCAACAAGGCTGTTCCAAGCATTATCCCAGTTTGTTTTAAAGCCCTTCCACTTCTCGTCCCACCAAACGCCAACGCCGACAAACCACTGCTTTAAGCCTGCACTCGCTTGGTCAAGCGCCTGAATTGGATGCTGGACAAACCCGGGCAAGCTTTCCCATGCAGTCTGAAAATTAGTGCTGAACCCTTGCCACTTTTTGTTCCACCACTCGCCAACGCCGACAAACCACTGCTTTAAGCTCTCGCTTGCTTTGTCGAGAGATTCTGTAATTTTGTCCCAGTTTTGATAAATCGCAATTCCGGCATCGGTCAGACCACCAACAATCAAACCAATCAGTACACCGATGCCTGTGCCAATCGGGCCTCCAAGAGAGCCGATAATTGCACCAATGCCTGCACCAGTCATTGTCGAGCCAAGCGGAATCAAAATTCCGTTTAACTTGTTTAAGCCATTTTTGACAGCATCGTAAACGCCCGTTACAAACATAGGTATGCCGGTTACTACTCCGCCAACTGCTGCTCCAATAATCGCGCCAGCAGTAGCGCCGCCAGCCGCTTTAATGGCCGCTCCAACAGCAGTATTGCCAAAGCCGGTCACGATAAACTGAGCAATTCCTTTACCGAGAATGGCTGCGCCTGTAGTTCCAATCAAAGCGCCAAGAACAATTTCAGCGAAATTTTTTCCATTTACGCCGCTTTCAATTGCGTCTTTAATGCCTGTAATCTCAAGGACGATGCCCACTGTAAAAATGCCAAGACCCAAAACAATGGATTTCAGTGCGTTCATTTTGTGGATGGCGTCCACAATATCCGTAATAAGATTTGTAAGCTTCCAAGCGGCAAGAGCAGCTGCTACAGTCGCCATAAGAGGAAGCATAGCCTTGATTTTCTGCTTGATGCCATCAATCTGCTTTGCAAATTCTTCGTTGTACTGCTTGAACATATCGTATCCGGACAAGTCTACATCGCCCAAGATGTTGCCAGCAGCGCCAGCCCCGGAGCCAGAGCCACCGGAAGAACCATTGTCCTTCTGGATGACGTTCAGTTCATCAAAGCCCATGATGTAGTTCTTGAACGCCTTTGCAGCCTTACCGGTCGCTTTGGTGGTATTGTCCATCGCATCCGTGACGCCACCAACAGCATCGCTTGCACTGCTAAAGTCCGGGAACTCCACCTTCACGCCCATTAACGATGCGATACCGGTCACAAGCTCTTTGACCAGTTCAACGGCAGCGATCAGCGGCGGGAGGATAGATTTCAGGGCAGGGTAGAGCAAAGAACCAACAGCGCGAGCCAGACTGTTCAGCTGTGCCTGCAAGATACGAATCATATTCGCGGGGCTGGACAAAGTGCGAGCGAAGTCTCCCTGTGCATCGGTGGTCTGCTTCATGATGGCAATGTACCGCAGAACAGCCTTATCAGCCTGAGACAGGGTAGAAACGCTCTGCGAATAGCCAAGATTAAGCAGCTCTTGCTGCAACCGTGCCTGCGACAAATCAACACCCAGACGGCGAATGGGTTCCAATTCGCCAGAGATAGCTGCCTGAATCTTCGTAAAGGATTCTGCAACAGGGATATTCTTTAAAGAAGCGAGGTCGTAGCCAAGCTGCGTCAGGTTCTTGGACAGCACATACGCCTTGTCGCTTGCCAAGCCAAACGAGGTGGTCAACCCCTGAATCGTTGCCATGTTGTTCATGGCTTCGGTTGGGTCGATGCCAAGCAGGGTTTCCATCTTGTTGATGAACGTGCTTGCTTCGCCGGTCAGCCCTTTCATGGACACGCCGAACAGGTTTGCAGCTTCATAATAGCTATTGAACTTCTCCGCTGCGTTGCCAAGATAGGTGGCAATGGCTTTCAGCGAGACCAGCTTTGCGGCAGACCGCATGAAACCATTCATCTGGCTGGAAAGGCTCATGTAGCTTTTTTTCTGCCGTTCGTTGGCAGCGGTCACGCGGTTTGCCTGTGTAACCACCTTGCTTAACTGCGGAGGTAGCTTTGCAAAAGCGTTGCCCACCTTGTCAAGCTGAGATGCAAGGGGAGTAAGGGCAGCAGAAATCTTCTGACAAGAATCCGCGAAAGAATCAAGGTCTGCCGCTTTCAGCTTGTCGGTCAGGTCGGGCACAGTACCAATCGCCTTGAATGCGCTGCCAAGCGATTTCAAGCCGGAAATATCCAAAATGGACAAGGGCGCAAGAGCATTTGTCAACTGCGTGATGCTACCGGACATGGAGTAGAAGTCCACGCCGTTCAGGGCAGATACCGCGTTTGGAATCTTCTTGATGGCATTTACAACAGAGTTAACGCCCTTTACGCCAGCGCTCGTGTTGACAGAAGAGATACCATTCAGGAAGTTTGTGACCTTATCCAGACCGAAAATACCGGCAGACGCTTGTTTTAGTGCAGAAATGGAACTAGACAGCTTATCAAGGCTTGTACAGACTTTGCCAACGCTGCCCTTTGTCCGCAAATTAGAAATGGCGGTAGCAAGTTTGTCAATGTTGAGCTCTGCACCCTGCGATTCCGCAGAGATTTCTACGGATAAGCTTGTAATATCAACATCAGCCATTGCTACCACCGTCCTTCTGATTCATCATAGAGAACATCGCCCTCTTGATGCGTTCCTGCGCTTCCAGTGCGCGTTGGTATTCGTACTCGTCCTGCTCTTTCTGGGTGAGAGGAATCGGCCTATCCATGTACTTGATGGGGCTAGACCCTTTCTTGCGGAACATATTGCCAACCGTAGAGGAAAGCGCAGATGCCGTGTAGAAACCATTTCTCCACGCTTCAACATTGGCTCTGCGGGCGCGTAGTTCTTCCGCGTCCCGGTAGACCTTTGCCAGCCAGACGTCATCACGCCAGAACTGGTCGTAGGTCATGCCAATGGAAATGTAATAGGCTTCTACATCGTGGAACAGCTTAGACACAGAGAATGGCTCTGTATTGCTGTCCGATTCTTGAGACTGTGAGGTTACACAATCTCCCACGTTGCGTTTTTTGCGGTCTTATCCTCTTCATCGGTGGCAATCAGAGCCTTGATAGAATTCGCGTACATTTCCATCAGGGCAGCTATCAGACCTTCCTTGTTCTCGGTGTGTACAAGCATATCATCGACCGTCTTTCGGCTGATGCCCTTGTTGCGGGCGATGAACGCGCCATAGAACAGAGCGGAAGTGTTCTTGATGGGGTTGATTCCGTTGGAGGCCTCGTAGATCTGGAAGCCGTTGCGTTCAGTAGCTTCGGCACTCTCGCGGGTGAAAGTCAGTTCGTAAGTGTTCTTACCATCGGGGGAATGAAAGTTGATAACCTTAGCAACCATAATAAATGCTCTCCTTTATAAATAGGGGCAGAACCAAATCCGTTGTTCAGTTCTGCCCGGTTTGATTGATTCGATTTTTGCGGATTAGCCGCCATTAACGGTCAGGCTCTCGCTGAACTTCGGGGTAGAGTGGAAGATGCAATTGATGGTCATCTCCACAACCTCGTCTACGCCAAAGCCAGACAGACCGACCTGATGCATACCCTGCCAAGTGAAGCCGGAACCGTCCTGCATTTTCAGGGCGTAGTACTTGTCCACGTTGCTCTCAGAGGTATCGTCATAACCAGCAGCCTTGACGGCGGCGTAGTCGGTCTTGTTGTAGTTAGCGGTAAAGGCTTTGGTGTCAGCCTGAACGATGCCAAAAATCTGCTTCTGCATACCATCAGACAGGGTGGTTGCATCCAGAAGGTTCGGGTCGGAGATCAGGTCGGGCACATCCTTGATGTCGCACAGCTTCGTCAGAGTTGTTGCGCTTTCGCCACAGTAAAGGGTAGTGTTCAGACCGGAGATAGCAGTACTCATAGAATGTTTACCTCCTTAGTTTCGGTAAATCATTCCGTCCTCTCCGATTGTTGCCCCATAGCTGCAATCAATCCGATAGACGGAATTGTTGTACAGCCCATTCAACGGGGCAAACGACTTGCGATAAAATTTAAGCGGTTCAAGAATAGAATCCACGATTCCAACGATGGAACGTGCTTCTGCAATGCGCCCGGTGTTTTTGTTGGAGTAAACGCGAACACGCAAGGAAACGGCAGCGTATTTGCTGTGACCAGCAGAATCAATGTGCACAGGAAGGTTGCTATTTTCCTCTATCTGCACACACGGAAACTTCTTGACATTGCTGTCATTGATTTCACCAGTAACGAAGATGCCGGGGACTTGCTTTCGCAATTCCTTAGTAACAGCCGTGAAGATAGAATTGAAATAATCAATCAACTATTCCAAACCTCCCTCCACGTTGCTTCGACCTGAGAAGCCATTTCCTCAACAGCTCCCCACATAGCCATAGCTGCATCGTTGCCGCTGGTGTAATTCAGCTGGCCTTTGCCATCTACTTCCTTGACAGGCGTACCAGCATTGCCGGATTCTCCGTAGTAGTACCAGCGCTTGTGCTTGCCGTTTTCCTTGCCGTATGTGCCATGTTCGCCAATGTTATCAGGCAAAGGGAGCGGGCCGACTGTTCCGGCAGCGCCCCAGCCCCGATGTGTAACACCTGTGCCGAACTCAATGTGAGCAACCGCCTGCCCCTCCGCTAGGATGGTGCAAGAAGTGCCATTTTGGCTAACTTCACACTTAACATCGTTTTTGCCAGCATATTGGGCATTGGCAAAACGGATTGTTGCAACAGCAAGACCTTTATCGGCAAGCGCTCTTGCAAACAACTGTGCTTTTTGGTTCAGAGTGGTCTTGTGCTTCTGTATCTGACGTTCCGCGTCACGAAGTCCGGCATCGCTCAACCTCACTTTAATTTTCACTTGCAGCCACCTCTTTCAGCGCATACAACGTGTCCGTGATATGCTCTGCGACCTTGACCACGATGTAGTTGTAAGGCGCATCCGGTTTTACGCCGAACCAGACATGGCTACCCTCGCAAAGTGAATTATTGTTAAGCTTGCTGGAAGAGCCTAAAATGTCCCTTGACGCCAGCTTTGAATATCCAACAAGAAACCAATTTCTCCGTTTCTTTCTTGGTGTGCTGACAACGTAGCTGTAATCCGTGAATGCTCCAAAAGGGCTTGCTTCCGCAGCGCCGGTAGGCGGGCTGACATTCAGCATCAGCTTTGCGGGGTCACTCCACGTCTGCGATGTTTCGCCGGTTTCGTTTCCACATTCGTCCACGACAGGCGTTTTCTCGCCAATCGGGTTCGAATACCACAGCGGGCGTTTATCCAGTGGGCTTCCATTGAACATCAGCCAATAACACCTACTCTCGGAACCACTTCATTCAGCAGGGACTGTGCCACATCGGAACTTTCCCACACACGAGTAATTCCGTTGTTGGTATAGCTCGTCTGTCCGTTTGCGCCGATGTGGTTGTACAGCTCCGCTGCAATGCGTATCTGCAACGACTGATACTGCGAGGGCAACTCGTCCGGTCTGTTACCGAAGGGGTAGCCCTGAGCAAATATCTTGTCTTTGGCAAAATCAAGCAGCAGGTCAAAAAGTGGGTAGTCCTCGTCCGCGATTTCACGGTCAAGTGCAGGGGCAATGTACTGCCCAAGCTTGACTGCCGCTTCGGAATACTGGTCTCCCATGCTGCTTTCCTCCTTTCGCCTTAGTAAGCCTTGATGCAGTACACAGCGTCCATGCGCTCAAAGGACGGCAGGACGATCTCGGAAGCGTAGACGTTGGCGTTGACCGGGTTAATGGTCAGCTCGGTGGTGATGGCAACGCCAGTGTTCACGATGGACACGGATGCACCAGACTGACCGGACAGCAGGTCGGCTTCCTCAGGAGTAGTGCCGTACCAAGTGTTGCCCAGAGCGCCGGACGGAGCAACTACCACCATGCCGTCAGGCAGGTACTTTTCGCTTGCGCTGTACTGGTCTGCCTTGAACATCTTATCGTATAGATGAATGGTCAGACCGGTTGCAGATTTGATAATCTGCCGTGCTTCGGCATCCAACAGAACGGCATTTGCCTTTGCGGTGACGGTCATGAACCGATTCTTCACCTCGTCCGCAGCAATCATGTTGCGGAAGGTGGCGGTGTTCATGTACACTTCGGTCACGACCTCGCCCACGCTTGCCAGAACAGCATCCTTTGCGGCGTTCAGATCAGCAATGGGAGTGGCGGTGGCAGCAGACCACTTAGACTTGGCGACACCACTGATATCCTTAAAGTTGGTGGATTTCCAGCCGCCGTCTGGGTCGTAGTTGTAGGTGTAGTTCACACCGTTTGCCTTGATGGTGATGCCGGGAGTGCCATTTGCAGGAGCCAGCAGCTGCCAGATCATGCGCTCAGGAACGATGCGCGCACCGGTGATAAGCTGTGCGGTGTCGTCGTACAGGCGGTTCATTACGTCACGAGCGTAGGGGTCGTTGCTGTCCAGAACACGCAGGATTTCCTGACGGTCTTTCTCGCCCAGATGATAGCCCTCACGGAAGAACGGCATCTCGGTCTCATCGAACTTGAAGCCCTCACGGGTGCGGAACGTAGCCTTTGCGTCAAATGCGCTGGGCATCAGAGAAACGCCAACGCCCTTGTGACCACGCAGCCACTTCAGGTCGAGACCAGCCTTTTTCTTGGCGGGGAACAGTGCATCAGATGCAAAGGGCATCGCGTTGGTGGGGTCATTCGTCCAATAGGCGGCAATCGCAGCCGGGGCAAAGACTTCCTTAAGATTCAGTGCCATGTTGTTTTACCTCCTATCAATCGTTCACGCTGATGTTGTCACGGCAGAAAATGCCGGGAATGGCAGTCTTAAGCGCAGTAATCGCATCAGAATCATAGGTAAAGCCAGAGCTTGCAGCAGCTTTCTTGGTGTCGATAACGCCGCGAATCAGCAGGGAAGCATTGGGGTTCTCTGCCGGGTCAACGTCATACAGAAGAATGCCGTCTGCGGTGGCAGAGGTTGCTTTCTTGCCAGCTTTGGTCATGGGATAGCCAGCCTTAACCGTAGCAGATTCGGTCACGGTAAAGGGAATGGCGGTGTAGTCATTGGAAGCAAGGATAGTATCGTTGATTCCGTTGACCGTGTTTCGGGTAAACTTCATGTTTTCCTCCTTGTTAATGGAAAGCACTCATTGCGTCACTCGATGCCTTAGAAGTATTTGCGTTCTGCTGTGCAAGGCTCTTAGCAAACGCCACACCTTCGCTTTCAGAGCCGCCCTTGCCATCCGCACCCGGAGGCGTGGGCATATCCTTCAGCAGGGAAGCCTTGTATGCAGTGTCGTGAGCAGTCATAAACTCTGACTGAAACTTAAACACCTTGTCCATGTCACCGTCAGCCAGTGCAGACGCAGCCTTGTTGGCAAGTTCAGCGTCATAACCCTGTGCAACGAACTTCTCACGGTAAGATGCAAGGGTCTTTTCCTTGACGAGGTTCTCCTTGTCGACAGTCAGGGCTTCAATCTGCTTCTGCATCTCTGCCAGCTTGTCAGCCTGTTCCTGCGCTGCATTCTCGTCATCTGTACGCTTTGCCTTGAGCTGCTTCTTGTATTCAGCAGCTTCGCCATTGGCTTTCGTCACGGCGTTGCGTAACTTCTCGACCTCTGCGCTAGGGTCTGCAACCTTTTCAAGCGCAGAAATGATTTCATCGGCGGTCATGCCCTCTTTGTAGGCATCACCAAGCAACACATTGAGTTTCATATCGTTAATTTCCTCCTGCGTTTTTTTACCGTTGCTTCCCTGCAACGCTGCGAAATTTGTAACCCGGCTTCCCTGCCGTGTTTATAGCAAAGGGTTATTCGCCCTCTGTTTCTTTATTGGTATCGGTAGACTGTTTGTCTGCCGTGTTCCCGACATTTGTGTCGGTAGCATCCTGTTTAGACTGTTCCTGCGGCTTCGGTGCTTTTCCGTCCTCGCCCAGCTTGCCAGCGGCAATCAGGAAGGGTTTGCTCATTTCGTAAGCAGCCTGCGGGTCTGGGAACAGACCGGGCGTGGTGAACGCCAGCTGCGGGTCAATCGGCTGCTGAATCATCTGTGCGAAAATCTGAACCTTGCTCTGCTGGTTGTCGTACTGTCGGCGTGGCAGTTTGATGTTGATGTCACTTGCCATCAGCTTAGAACCAGCCGTGTCACGCAAAATTTTCAGCATTACAGACAGGCTTTGGCGTTCAGCGTACTTGAACATATTCTCGTACTGCTGTGCCCTTGCTTCGGTGTGATTCCAGCCGTTACGGACGATAACTGCGCCCACGTTGTCGGACGTCGCGTTCTCGCTGCCAGTGGCACTAGGCATAGCAGTCAGGCTGCGGTACACGTTCAACATAGAATCAAGCAGGGTCTGGCTCTGCTGCTGGTCAAGCTCGTTCGCAATCTGCGAGACTGAAGCGGGCAGACCAGCGGTGGATTTCAGGCACATTGCCCCAAGTTCTTTGACCTGTTTCAGCGCGTTATCATCCACAAGGCAGTTGGTAAACACCATAATGGACTGGATGAACTGCGCCACGCCGTCCAAACGGTTGCTTTCAAGGTCGTTGATGGCATCCAGCACAGGAATAGCCGGTTCAAACAGACCCATTCGCTCCGGGTTCAGCTTGTATTCGACCATCGGCAGCATTCCGAGAGAGTGATTCTCAGACTTTGTGACCTTGCCGTTGTCGATTTCAAAGTACTGGTTCGGCGTGTACACGCAAATCAGGTCGTTCAGGTCATTCTGATAATTGCGTGGGATGTGCAGCACGTTGGCGATAGGCTTGTGCCCGATGCCGGAGTTGTAAATCACATACGCCATATCTGGGTCAGGAACGTCCACTAGCAGGGGCGTTTCGTCCGGATAGTTGCCGTTGTATCCCTTGTCGGGAAGAACAATGCGGTATCCCTGTCCGCACTCCAACATCCACTGCCAGAGTCGCCGATCGAGCGCATCCTTACCCTCATACTGCAAGGCGTTGGACAGACGCGCGATTTCCTCACCGTCACCTGTTGCCGTTTCAGACCGCACATAAGAGCAAGGAGTGCCGCTCATGTAGCCTGTGTAGAAGCCCACGCACTCATTGGCATGGTTCTCTACAATGCGGTTGGTGATTTCAGCGTGGTACTCCTTCGTGCGGTGGAGGACAGGCTGGCTACCCAAGTAGTAGTTGTGCAGAAAGCGAATCTCATTCTTGTTCAGCAGATGAATAGGCTCTGCCTTGCCCATGACCACTTTCAGAACGTTTGCCAGATTGATTTCCGTCTCCGGCGTTTCAATCGGTCTACGTCCGGTCAGTGGATTATTCAAAAAGCCATCAACAACTATCTGATACTCAGCCATGCGTTCCTCCTTTCCGGCAAAATAAAAAGCGCAGCAAGACAAACCTGTTAAGGTCTATCTCACTGCGCCAAAAGTGCGCCTTAAACTTATTTTTGATACACGAAAATCGATTTAGGCTTCCACTGAGAAATTCTTTCAGATATATCTTTTACATGAATATATCCCAAAGAAAGCATTTTATTTTTACTGTTTTCACCAGCGGTTAAAATTGATGCAAGAGCCAAATCCCCGTGTCCACAACAAGAATTTATTGTATTAACTCCCTTCGATTTTAAACTCAATAATTCATCTTCAAGACACAAATCGCAGCAAAACCCATATCGAGTTTTTACGCAACATTTATATTCTCCAATTTTTGAACTATTACAAAACTTTTTTGCGTTTTCTAAATCAAGAGAATTAATCTTGCCGCTTTCAAAAAGAGCAGTTATATTTTCTTCTAACACACACATAACGTTGTCCTTTTTACCTTTCAGGAGAATGAATTATTTTAACCCACCCTTCTTTTGTATCCCCTTCAATAACCCCCTTGCATCTGTCGCACTTGAAATGATATCGTCCATCAACTTCGCCAAGATAACGGTTGCAGCGGACGTTCTTATAAATAGGATTCTTCCTGATACAAGGGCAACAGATTCTAACTAGCATAAACGCTCCTTTCGTTGGATTTCTGGAAACAGGCTGTTGAGCACAGACCTGTCAGAAGCTACTGGGAAACTGTTCGCACTTCCAGCCGTGCTATTCTTCGCCCGAAGAAAACCATTGCAGCCTTTACATTCAGTTGTTGGACAGACGTAAACGGGTAAGCTACAATTTTGGTGCTGCATAATGGATTTGAACCAATGTATGTCCGGTTATGAGCCGGATGCTCTAGCCTGACTGAGCTAATGCAACATAGAAACCCGGCTTGATTGGTTAACCGCTGCTCTTTGCAATGTCATGCCTAACCATTGCATCGAGAGCCGGGAGTAGCGGTGGAGGATTCAGAAAATAGAAAGCCAAGCAAAGAAGATGGTTGTGCTGCGTAACGGAATCGAACCGTTGCTTGCCAGCCGTGGGGGAGACAGGCTGGCATTCCCCTTACAATTGGAAACGCAACATATAAAGCCCGGTGAGGGCGAAAGAGTGAGAAAACCTCCACCGGTGAAAGGAGGAATATGCTTGTTGACACGCACGCGAGTAAAATGACAAAACCCCGCGTGCAAGCTATTCCTTTAAGGGAAGCTGCAAAACTTCCTGTGTACATTATAAGCCCTGTCAAGCGGTGAAATCAAATAAATAGACCCAGCGAACACAATATATTGTGTTTTTAATCAAAAAGGCCTCTTGACAGGCTCGATTTTACTGATTCCGTTGTACAGTTCATCGGCAAGCTGCGCCAGACTGTCCGGTGCATCATCGTGCGGAACTTTTCCAAGCTGTGTGAACATCGTTACCTGTTCCATGAACGCCTTGTACTCTTTCGACTGGTGCTTCTCGTCAAGGAAGTAGAGCCGTTTGATGTCCGGCGCATACTGAATGATTCTGGATAGTTTGCTTTGTCCACTGGGCGCACGTTGGCTACGGACAGAGCAGTGATACCCCTGCTGACGGAGCTGGCTGTCTACCACATCACAATATTCATCGCCGCCGTTGTTGGCTTCACCACGCACCACGTTGATTTTGTGTTGGATGATTTTGCCCACGACTTCCGGTCTGGTCACGGTCTTATCACCGTTGTTGAACACAAGGTCTGGGATGAACACGGCATCTCCGTACACATAGGCGATAGGGCAGGAAGTGAAGTCACCGCCGCCCCATGCAATATCCATGACCATTAGCTTACGATCAGGCTCTCCGTCAGGCAAAACGCCATTGAAATACCGCAGTTCGTCAGCAGGGAACAGCAGACCTTCACGCACATAGGGCTTGCCCATGTACTTTGCCCACCATGTTGCATCATCAATGCTGGCTTTCATATCGGCATAGTAGGCATCGTCAAAGCCAACGCCATAGTCATAATTGAAGTTGCTGTGTCCGTTCTCGTCCACCGCAGGAATCACACGGAATCGGTACTTTGGGTTGTCTGCATACTGGTTCTGGATGCGTCCCAAAGGGTCAAGCACGTTCCAGCGTGTACCGACCATCAGCTCTAATGCGCCTTGCTTTTTGCGGTCTTTCAGCTGGTTCAGATAGGCATCGTATTTGTTGTTCAGACGCTCAACATTCAGACTTTCCTCCAAGTCCTCAATCAAGTCATCGCTGTACAGAACGCCGCTCTCACCGATTTCAACAGCACCAGTCAGCGTACCGCCGATTGAGCGGCAAGTCAGGGTGGGGAAGCGCTTCTTCCGGTTCAGATCAACGCTTTCGTCCTTTGCGCTTTTGTCCACAAGCTGAACGTCAGGGAAGATTTTGCCCCAGTTGTAAGTAACAGGGTCAGTGATGATAGACAGCACTTCGCCGTAGAAGCCGTTGGTCAGCTTGTCGGAATGTCCGCTCATAACCGATGCAACGTCAGGGCGGTTACCCATTAGCCATGTGATAAAAAATATACAGAGCGTACTTTTTCCTGTACGCGGGGGCTGACTAACCCCAAGAAATTCTACACGATGGAAAAACAGGTCCTCTAGGTCACGCACCAACGTCAAAAGCACTTTTCTTCGTGGCTGATAGAACTTCTTTTCCGGCGCACGATTCCATTCAAGGTAGATGCAATAGCTGTCGAACACATCTTTTGCTTCAAACAGGTACGTCCGGCCGATAATGTCATAGACCTTCGCTACGTCCTCGCCTGTTTTCATCTTGCCCATTATGGTTGCACAGACGGAACGCAGTTCGCCAGAATATTTGTAGGCATCGAACCGCTTGTCTTGCGGCAGGGCGTCTCTCAGGTTCACTACCGCCTGAAACCAGTCCTCATAGACCTGTGCTTCGGTCGGATTCTGCTTTGCATACGCTTTGATGCTGTCGATGATGGCGATACACTGTTTTGGCTGCATAAAAAAATAGGCACCCCCTACCTGAAAATGTAAAGAGTGCCTACAACTGCACAAAAATTAAATATTCGGTTTTATAATGCTGTTTTGGAAAATTATTTGCCAAAATTCATTTTAACGGACGGAATGTATGGTTTATTTAACTTCTTCTGCAAGCTGGTTGAGTCTGCGTTTCAGCTCGTCCGCATCGTAGTAAAAAGCATCTGCGATGGCGTTGAGAATATCGGGCTTGTCGGTGTAATCACACAACGTTTCAATGAGTTTCAAACTCTGTTCTGACAATTTTACGGGTTTCATGCTTTATTCCTTTCTCTGACTATGTAAAGTAGGTTTTGGTTGTTCATCTCCTAGCATCAGCTTATAGCGGAGATACTTTTCGATAATACTGTGTCTTTCTGCCAGTGTACCGTAAATAAAGACGAGAGCATCTTTAGCAGCATCGTATTCATTCGGGAAAATGACAATTTCCTCGTTTGCAAAGGTCACGATGCAGTTTTCCGAATGACAGGCTTCCAAGAACCTCTTAATTTCAAAGAATCCACCAAAGTCAAGCATAGACCGCAGTGTGATACTACCATTCTTAACAATCAGTTCTTCTCCCTGCATATTATCCAGCCTTTCTCTGTTCAGCAATCCGATACCATGTCTGGCGGGTTAGATAAATCCGTGTTCTTTTGCGTAGGATTCAAGATGAGGAAAACAATGAACAATTTCACTATCTTTAACGCAATCCTCAACAGCTTTATCAATTCCAACTTCAAGGACATACTCAAGAATTACAGAAGTTGCGTTCTTCATAAGCGCGTTGCAAGCAGTTGAATCTTCAACCTTATTTTCAATCATAAAAATATCCTCCATATTTTTTATAAAATAGGTTCTTGCTTTCCTTTCACCCATTCATCACTTTTACCGTAACGGTAATAGCCCTCATAGGTCTTTCTGTTCCCAAGAATGGATTGAATTGTGCTAGATGTAAACGGCTTTCCATTTCTGCCGCAGTAACCTTCTTCATTCAATTTGTCCGCTACGCCACGAATTGTATTGCCAGCATCACGCAATTCAAAAGCACGCCGAACAATTATCGCTTCATCTTCTTTGATTGAAAGTTCACCATCCTTAACCTCGTACCCCATAGGAGCTTTGCCACCACTATAGCCGCCACTTGCAGCCTTAATGGCTCTTCCGCTAGAAGTCCTTTTCGTGATGTTCTCACGCTCCATTTGAGCGCAGCAAAGGGTAAAAGCTTCAAGCATTGTAGAAAAAACTCCCATTTTACCAAAATCTTCCGCAACGCTAATAAGAGAAATCTCTTTTTTGAGCAGAAGCATCTTGTAATAATAATAAACGTTGATGTCTCTTGCAACTCGATCGCTTTTTGCAACAACAACCGCTTCATACGGAGGATTGGAAACATCGCCATACACGATACTGTCAAATCCAGGCCTTTCCTTTGCGCCAGATTCGCCAGCATCAGTAAACCACTTGATGATATTCATATTATTCTTGCGGCAGTATTCTTCGATTTGCTCTTTCTGGGCTTCCATTCCGAATTTATCTTCGCCACATTGCCCATCCGTGGAAACTCTGACATACGCAGCTACATTTTTCATTTTTACCAGCTCTCTTTCTTGACCCTATTATACACTATGTACGTTTAATCGTCAAGAGGAAGTTTGCGTATTTTTAGCTTTTTACTATCAATAGGGTGGTCAAACGGCTGTAAACTTTTTCGTTGCTTTACAAACTGTATACTCGAATACTAGCCTTACGAATTATCGAAAAATAATTTTCAAGTTACTATCACTAGGGTAAACTAATCCGTTTACGAAAGTGCTATCAAATAACGTAAATTTACGTTAGAATGAGTAAAAATCAGAAATATCTGATGCAAATTATACAAATTGGGCTGTTGACAACTATATACCAAGCGTCTATAATCTAAGATAGCAGAACACACGATGAATCAGCCAGCAACGGCAGATTTATCCTTTGTGGCATAAAAAATAGGCCGTCAGCATACCGACCAAAGTAGCACTGACGACCTATTCCACCACAAAACAGAAGCTGCGCAACCAAGGGCGCAGTCTCGGTTTCTGTCAATTATTATAGCAGAAGCAAACGACTTCTGCAATAGAAAGGAGCAAAAAACATGAACTTTCCCACGACAACCGAAGAATTTCTGAAAACCCTCGCCCACGGCAAAGAGCCGACCAGCGAGGACAGAGAGTACGCAGAAGCGCTGGGCAAGCTGTCCGAACTGAACTACCGGGCAGGGTACGAAGCGGGAGCAGCCAATAAGAACGGCAAAATCTGATGTCAACACTAGCGAACACAATATCTAGTGTATTTTTGATTGACATTCAGATATTTTGCAGTTACACTTATTGCACAGCAAAACGAAAGGGGGTGAATATGTATGAGTAGTCCTTACGCAGAGCGTTACGGTCACACCGTTACCATCAGCGTGACGGAGCGGCAGTTTGCGAGTTTGCAGGAATACTGCATCAAGAACCGGGTCTCCATCTCTGCTGCGTTCCGTGAAGCGTTCTTTACGCTGCATCCGATGGATTCTACCAATGAAAACGAAAAATGATACGCTCGCTAAAGTTTGCCGACCACAGCGAACGTATCATGTAAACCCTGAGAGAAGCATTCTCTCGCCGTTATTATAGCAGAAAATTGCTTCTCTCACAAGTGAAAAGGAGCTTTTTAATGCAACTTTCTTTGTCTGAGAACATCAAAATCTTCAACAACGCCGAGTTTGGCGAAATCCGCGTCATGCTCATTGACGATGACCCTTGGTTTGTTGGCAAGGACATCGCCGCAGCACTTGGGTACGTCAACACGAAAGACGCTCTTGCAAAGCACGTTGACGAGCAAGATAAGCGTCAGGGAGATGGGGTAGCGTTTTGCGACCCCATGGGCAGAGAACAGCATCCGACAATCATCAACGAATCCGGCCTGTACAGTCTGATTTTCAGCAGCAAGCTGGAAAGCGCACAGCGGTTCAAGCATTGGGTCACTCACGAGGTCTTGCCGTCCATCCGCAAGCATGGGATGTACATGACAGACAACCTGTTGGAGACGGCTATTGCCAACCCGGACTTCGTGATCGGACTGATTCAGAACATGAAGGCCGAAAAGGAGAAGAGTGCAGCGTTGCAGACGCAAAACAAGCAGCTCTGCGAGAAGAACGAAGAGATGCAGCCTAAGGCAGACTACTTTGACGACCTTGTGGCATGGAACGTATCTACCAACTTCCGCTCTACCGCAAAGGAACTGCGTATTCCTGAACGCCTGTTCATCAAGATGCTTATTTCTGACGGTTACATCTACCGTGACAAGAGCAAGGGCATCTTGCCGAAAGCTGGCAAGGGTGACGGCCTGTTTGCGGTCAAGGAATACTGCAACCAGAAGAACAAGCACGGCGGCGTACAGACAAGAGTAACGCCGAAAGGCCGCGAGACGTTCCGTTTGCTCTATGCAAGCATCCGCAAAAACGGATAAGTAACGCTTTCTAAAAATTTAGAAAGCGAAAATAGAAAAGCCAGTGGTTAGAGAGCATCTAGCCGCTGGCTTTTTGTGTTTTATTCGATTTCTAACATTTTAGATTTCGTGATTTCGCACTTCAAATCACCATCAATGGCAAAGAACCATCCTTTAGGCAATGTCAGGCCACTGTATGTTTCGGCAAAGCCTTTGACGTTGTAACCCATATTTTGCCACTTGTCATCAAAATCGTCTCCCTCACCAATCTGAATTTTCAGCGTACCTTTTCCAGACACAGCTTTCAAGTCATACTGTCCCATTGGGATGTTCTCGTCAAATACATACTTGCCAGCGCCGATAATCGTTGCCATATTTTTTACCTCTTTCTTTTCGTTTTCTTGCGGACTTACCGGATAAAGCATCTGCATGAGTTCGCTTTCCATTTTTGGCTCTTGCTTTACGGCTGGTTCTGAATTTTTCTGTTTGAGAACAACCGTTTCTTTCGGCTTTATTGGCTCTATATGATGTGTCTCTTCTTTTATCGGCTCTTTCGTTACAATTGTCTCCTTCGGAGTGTCTGTTACCGTTTGTGGTATCTCTTTTCGCTTCTCTTTCTTACGATTCCCATGTTTGACGGATTCCTTAAATTCTTTTTTAGCTTCTTCCTCTTGTTTTCGTTGCCATATCATATCCGCAAGTTTATCTCTTCCCCACAGTTCAACATGAAGTGTGTTAGCCAAAGATTGAGCGTTTGGCGTGAAGTATACGTTGGTGAATACGACTGCTTTATCTGCACCGTATCTTTTTGCGCCAGCGTAGACCTCTTGAATAGGTTTTAAGCCAAGATTCTTACTGTACCTCTTGCACTGGAACGCCCACTTGTGACCGCCCTTGTAAGCAATCACATCAACTCCATAGTCACCGCTTGCTTGCGTCACTTGCACTTGCTCAAATCCGTCAAATTGAAGCATTGCAGCCGTATAATGTTCAAACTGGTGACCTTCCATAGCGTCAATTTCATCTAGGCTGAGATTGATAATTTTCTGTTTGTTGGCTTCTGATCGTACATAAGCGACACCAAATACAATCAAAAAAATAGCACATAACGAAAACAACAGTATCATTCTATGAGTTCACCTTTCAAAAAAAACATTTTCCATTAAGTCAACCGGACACAAACGAAGCTGAAAGCGTAAACTCAAGATAAAAGAAAATGATAATCATGGCAACAATGAGAACGACCTTGCCGGTGCTTATATACTTTTTGTTCCGTCCACCGCATTCCGGGCAAGTTTTTGCCGTCTTTGAAATCATGTGACCGCAGTATTCACATGGAATCAAATCGTTTTTTGACTTTTCATCTTTAGCCATTGCAGATTCCTCCCTTTCAAGGCTTGTAAGGCAAGTATAGCACAGAACGCAGACCCTTTGTAGGGGTCTTTTTGTTTTTGCGGGAAATTTTTGATTGTGCATAAAGAGCAAGATTAAAACTTGTGCAAATCACTTCACTTTCTTCATCGGCCTGCCATTAGGAAGCTGTGGTGACTTGATGGCCTGTTCCCATGTCATTCCTTTCTTCTTCACTCTATAAGTAACGGTAGGAACAAGCAGCCCGTATTGTTCACACCATTCTGACAAAAATTTTGTTTCTCCATCCATCGTAATTGTCATGCCGTGTTTTTTGTAAAATTCGGGTCTGTTGAACTCGCTTCGTGGACGCTGATTTGTCATCTGTTCTTTCATTGTCGCCCATCGACAGTTTTCGGGACAGTAATTGCCGTCATTGTTAATTCGGTCAATGCTTAACTCGTCACTATATCCATGAGATAATGCCCAATCTTGAAATGCCTTGTAATCGTCAATCCATTCATCGCAAATAGAAATTCCTCTTGCACCATAATATTTATAAGCAATCGACTTGGGATTATAGCATCTCTGGTGCATACCATACCAAATATTAGCGATTCGATGATTTACGCATCCGTATATTTTTGATTCCATCTTTCTTGCAACGCAATTAACGCCGCAAGACTTTGCCGTGCCACCTGACAGCTCTACTGCTCGAACATTTTTGATATTCCCACAGTCACACTTACAAGGGAACGTACGATTTCTCTTGTTATATGCGCCGATGATTTCAAGATGCCCAAATCTGCGACCAATCCAATCTTTGGAATCGTATTTTCCATGATTAAAATTGCAAGGGCATTTTTCGGCAATGCCATCAACTACTTTCTTCCCAGAGCGTTGCGACTTCTTGTGGCATCTAGTGCATTCACAAAGCCAACCATTGCCGCCTAAGATTTCAAGCACTTTCCAAGTTCCAAACACCTGTCCAACATATTTTTCGTCAT
>QWCV01000324.1_pt1 | contig 59647 bp, 64 predicted proteins | sample 1972621 | NCBI WGS metagenome assembly QWCV01 (sample SAMN09866699, study PRJNA288562) | Human gut metagenome isolate pre2_stool, whole genome shotgun sequencing... | isolation source: gut | host: Homo sapiens | place: USA: California | reverse complement strand
GAAGGTGTACATCGCCCTGGGCATCTCCGGCGCCATCCAGCACAAGGCCGGTATGCAGGACTCCGAGTGCATCATCGCGGTGAACAAGAACGACACTGCGCCCATCTTCGAGATTGCCGACTACGGCATCTGCGGCGACCTGTTCAAGGTCACCCCCATGCTGATCGAGGCCATCAAGGCCGCCAAGGCTGCGAAGTAAGGCACCCCATCTGGAAAATGAGAGAGCCGCCCGGGAGGGCGGCTCTCTTTTGTGATCCGGAGCGCAAATTATCTCTTGCATTTTGCACTGTCGGCAGTACAATAAAAAGAGGCAGAGCCGTGCCGCTGTCCCGGCGCGGCTTATATACGGAGCGTTTTGCGCGAAAGAGAGGAACCACTATCATGAAGCTTTCCAAAGAAGAGATCAAGGCCATCATCCCCCACCGAGACCCCATGCTGCTGGTGGATACCGTGGAGGAGATGGAGGCAGGCGACCACATCGTGACCACATTTTTTGTGGACCCGGCCCGCGAGATTTTCAAGGGCCACTTCCCCGGTGAGCCGGTGCTGCCCGGCGTGTACTCTGTGGAATGCATGGCCCAGACGGCGGATATCCTGCTGCTGTCCGCGGAGCGGTATGCGGGGAAGATCCCCCTGTTCTTGGGGATCAATAATGTGCGGTTTCTGAAGAAGATCCTGCCGGGAGATACCATCGAGATCCACGCCAAGATGGCTTCCGAGCGGGTGGAGAAGGCCATTGCCACCTGCTCCGCCGAGGTCTACAACCACGGCGAGCTGGCGGTGACCGGCGACGTGACGCTGGCCATGCGCTGAGTGCCCGGAAAAGACGGGCGCCCCGGGAAATATCCCGGGGTGCCTTGCGTTCATTTGATGTCCACGACCTGCAGGCGGTCTCCATCCACGGTGAATCTCACCTCCTGCCCGGCGAAGAGGAAGCCGTACACCCGGTCCGGGTCCTGCTGATACCGGGGACGGGGATCCAAGGCCAACACATCCCGCAGGGCCTCCCGCCGGTCCGGAGGCAGTTGGTCCAGCAGGGCGGGTGGGATTTCCACCTCCAGCGTGGGACGCGCCGGCTCGCTGGCAAAGCCGCCGGCGGCCTCCGGGTGGCAGTCTCCGTAAGGGAGGTAAGGCTTGATGTCCAGGATGGGGGTGCCGTCTACCAGGTCTGCGCCACGGACATGGAGCACCGGGCCCAAGGCGTCCGTGTACGCGATGTGGTCCAGCCGCACGGAGGAGAGGCCGATGGGATTGGGCCGGAAGGGGGAGCGGCTGGCAAAGACTCCCACCCGCTGATTGCCTCCCAGCCGGGGCGGCCGGACTGTGGGGGACCATTCCGGCCGCTGGGACTGGTGAAAGGCCCAGATCAGCCAGATGTGGGAGAATCCCTCCAGCCCCCGCAGGGCGTCAGGATTGCGGTAGGGCTCCTCGAACACCACGGCGGCCTCCAACGCGTCCACCAGACCGCTCTGACGAGGGACGCCGAACTTGGAGCCGAAGTCGCTGCGGATGCGGGCGATGGGGCGCATTTCAAACGAATCAGACATGAGGATTCTTCCTTTCTGCGGCAGGTATTTTCTCCATTATACCGGATTTTCCCGGGAAAACCAAGAAGAAAGGGTAAGGCCCCGGTGCAATGCACCGGGGCCTTCGCAGACCCGTATCAGTAGTGGATGACGGCCTCCGGGTGGTACACCAGGCACCAGGCGATGCCGAAGAACACCAGCGCTGCGGTGACCAGGACGAAGCAAAGCACCATGCCCACCCAGTCGTAGCGGATTTTCCCGCCGGAGCGGCTGGCCAGCAGCACCTCCACGCCCAGACAGACCAAGATCAGGGGCGAGAGCTGCAGGGCCAGGGTCAGATCCAGGGAGGGGAAGAACATGCTCACCAGCATCAGCACACCGCAGATCACCAGCACGGCGCCGAAGGTGAAGGTGCCCACCCGGCGCTCCCGGGCCGGACGGGATTCCGGCGTCTGCTCAGGGCTGTTCATCACGGTGGGCCTCCTCTCCCTCCGGGGCGTTTCCCGCAGCGGAGCGGTCTAATGCAACGTCTTCCGCCCTGGCCTCCGCCGGATCGGCGGCGCAAGCCCCGGCCGCGCTGGAGGCAGGCGGCGCAAAGGGGGGGATCTCGTCGTCAATGGGCGTCTTGTCCTTGGGGCCCCGGATAAACCACAGGCCCAGCAGGATCACCAGCACGGTAATGACCAGGCGGGGCAGGCCATAGCGCAGCAGTCCGTAGAGCCACTCCCCGAACCAACCGAAGAAGAGACCGCCCAGCTGGCTCAACAGTATGTCGTAGAGCATATAGACGCCAACTACCACCAGCGCCCAGCCGATGAGACTGTGACGCTTGCGCAGCAGCTCTCCCAGCCGTTTGCTGTCCATATCGGACAGGCCGAAGAGGAAGGCGTCCTCCGGCGCGGTGCCGGCGGCCAGCTGGCTCCGGAGTGCATAGCTGTCGAAAAAGGCATACAGCCAGATCACCGGCAGAAACAGCGCCAGTGCCCCCAGAAAGAAATAGGTGGAGGCAAAAAGGATCAGGCAGAAGGCCAGCAGCAGGGACAGGCCCCGCTTCATATAGCCCTGATACATCTGTCCGCAGCCGGAGAGGCAGGAAGAGATGAAGAGCAGGAATCCATTTCGATGGGTCATGGGTGTGTACCTCCTTGTGTCAGATCATTCCGCGGCGAGACGCCGAAATTGTCAAATAGGCCGGAGAAGCCGGAGAGGGCCTCCTCCCACGCCTGTGGCCAGGCGTCGGTCCACTCTGTCAGGGCAGTGCCCGCCCGCTCCAGAAGCGAGGGCGCAGTGGAATGCACCCGTCCGGACAGGTTTCCGCTGCCCCACAGCAGCGTCAGGGCCAGGGTCACTGCCGCCGCGGCCGTGGCGTACCGGCTGACGCCAAGCTGGACGGCCCGCTGCCGGATCCGGCGCCGCAGGCTCTCCCGGCAGGAGCGGGCGGGGGTCAGCATCGGTCCCTCAGACAGCAGCTCTGTGTACCGCTGGAGGCACTGGTCGCAGTAGGCCAGATGTTCCGCCAGCTCCAGGCGGTCCAGCTCCTCCAGGCAGTCCCCCCGGACAAGGGCGGTCAGGGCCGCGTCCGTCAAATGCCCGTCAGGGCGAAAGCATGTCATCGTTCCCACTCCTTTCCAATGCCTCCCGAAGCATCCGCTTGCCCCGGGACAGCTGTGTATGGATGGTCTTTACCGGCCGGCCCAGCGCCAGGGCCGCCTCCTCCGGTGTCTTTTCCTCCAGCAGGCACAGCCGGCACACCGGCTGGTAGGGCTGGCGCATATGGAGGATCAGGTCCCGGATTTCAGCTGCAGCCGACCTGCGCAGGACCGTCTCCTCCGCAGGGGGAGACAGCCCCGGCGGGATATTGTCCTCTCCCGGCAGCAGGGTGTGGCGCTGATAGGCGCTCTGTAAGTAGTCCTTGGCCTTGTTGGTAGCCACGCGGCACAGCCACTGCCGCTCATAGCCGGGAGGGATGGCGTCCCGGTGGAGGTAGGCGGACAGGAAGGTCTCCTGGGTCAGGTCCTCGGCCGCGGCGGCGTCCCGCACCAGCTGGAAGCAGACCGTGTAGACCAGCCGCTCATACTGGACCACCAGCTGGGAAAAGGACGCGTTTGTCAGTTTGTTCACGCCGTGCCGCCACCTCCTTTTGTCGTCCGACATCTATCATACGGGACTGCGGGCCGGATTTCTTCAACATCTCCAAAAATTTTTTGACACGGTGGTGCGCCTCCCATTGTAGCTGCCATGCGGGAAAAATACAAGGGTGGGCGCAGGCGCTCTGCAAGGCGCGATGGACGCTGCGGAAGAAGTTGACAAGCGGGGGCGGAATGGGTATGCTGAAAGGGAGATCTGAAAATGGAGGAATGGAGAGAATGATGCGTGGGGAACTGCTGGTGGCCGTGGTGGACGGCCAGGGCGGCGGCATGGGCCGGGGCCTGGTGGAGGCTGTGAAGAAAAAGTGGCCCAGTCTCCATGTGCGGGCGCTGGGGACCAACTCTCTGGCCACCGCCGCTATGCTGCGGGCGGGGGCGGACGACGGCGCCACCGGCGAGAACGCCGTGGCGTTCAACGCCCGGCGGGCGGATATCCTGCTGGGGCCCATCGGTGTGCTGACGCCCAACGGCTTGCTGGGGGAGGTCTCTCCCCGGATGGCGGAGGCCATTGGCGGCAGCGAGGCGGTGAAGATTCTGCTGCCCTCTCAGCGATGCAGCATCCGGCTGGCCGTGGGGGAATCCCAGCCGCTCCAATTCTATCTGGACCAGGCAGTGCGCCTGCTGGGTGAGGAGCTGCAAAAGCGGGGCGCCGGCTGACGCGCGCCGCGGCGGGCCGCCGCAGTTTTGAGAGAAGAGAGGAAAAAATCATGGAACAGACAAGACGGGACAGCTTTCGGTCCCGATGGGGATTCAAGCTGGCCTGCATTGGCTCCGCGGTGGGGATGGGGAACATCTGGCTGTTTCCATCCCGGATGTCCGCCTACGGCGGGGCCACCTTCCTGATCCCCTATGTGATCTTTGTGGTGCTGATTGCCTCCACCGGCGTCATCGGCGAGATGGCCTTCGGCCGGGCCGCATCCGGCGGACCCGTGGCGGCCTTCGGCACGGCGGCAGAGAGGCGCACAGGCCGGCGGGGCTGGGGCGAGGCTCTGGGCCTCATCCCGGTGGCGGGCTCTCTGGCCATGGCCATCGGCTATTCCGTGGTGGTTGGTTGGATTTTGAAGTACGCCGTGGCGTCCTTTACGGGCGCTGCGCTGGAGAACCAAGGGGTGGAGGCATTCACCGCCTATTTCAACACCGCGGCGTCCTCCTGGGGCAACACCGGCTGGCAGGTGGCCGCTATGGCGGGCACGCTGCTCATCATGGCCCTTGGCATCGGCGGCGGCATCGAGCGGGCCAACAAGGTGATGATGCCCCTGTTCTTCTGCCTGTTCGTGGGGCTGGCCATCTACATTGCCACCTTGCCCGGCGCGGCGGACGGCTACCGCTACATCTTTGTCCTGAAGCCGGAGGGACTGCTGGACCCCATGGTATGGGTCTACGCTCTGGGACAGGCGTTCTTCTCTCTGTCGGTGGCAGGGAACGGCACCCTGATCTACGGGTCCTACCTCTCCAAAGAGGCGGACGTGCCGGAGTCTGCCCGGACAGTGGCGTTCTTTGACAGCATGGCCGCGATCCTCAGCGCCCTGGTCATTATCCCGGCCATGGCCACGGCGGGGGAGACCCTGACCCAGAGCGGCCCTGGCCTCATGTTCATCTACCTGCCCAACCTGTTCCGGGGGATGCCGGGAGGCCGGATCCTCATGGCGGTGTTCTTTGTGGCGGCGCTGTTCGCCGGGGTGACGTCCCTGGTGAACTTGTTCGAGGCTCCCACCGCCACCCTGCAGGAGAAGCTACACCTCAGACGGGGGACTGCTGTGGCGGTGATCGGCGTCGTGGGCCTGGCCGTGGGGCTGTGCATCCAGGGCATCGTCTCCGGCTGGATGGATGTCTGCTCCATCTACGCCTGTCCCATCGGCGCGCTGCTGGCGGGGGTGTTCTTCTACTGGGTGCTGAAAAAGGAGGACTGCTTGGTTCAGGTGAATCTGGCCCGGCGGCGCCCTCTGGGCCGCTGGTTTTACCCGACGGCAAAATATCTGTACTGCGGCGTGACGGTACTGGTCCTGATCCTGGGCGCTGTGAACGGAGGAATCGGCTGATATGCGGGAATTTTTCAGAGAGATCGTCCACGCTCTGGAGGAGGGGCGTCCGGTGGAGCTGGTGAGCATCGCCGCCTCCGACGGCTCCACCCCCCGAGGGGCCGGGGCCATGATGGCGGTGTTCCCCGGCGGCGGGATCACCGGAACCATCGGCGGCGGAAACGTGGAGTTCGAGTGCCAGCGCCTGGCGGCGGAGCTGCTGGAGCGGGGGGGCGACGCCCTGCGGCAGTTCCGCTTTACCCTGGGAGACGCCGCCAGCCTGGGCATGGTCTGCGGCGGGGGAGTGACGGTGCAGTTCCAGTACCTCCCCGTGGGAGAGCAGAGGATCATCGCCGTTTTGCGGGATCTGATCGAGGCGGACGGCGGAAACCGGGACACCTGGCTCCTGCGGCGGATCGAGGGGGAGCAGGTGACGGCCATGGGCCTGGCAGACCGGACCGGGCCCCGTCATCTGGATATCCTGCCGGAGGAGCTGGAGCTCCTGTGCGGGAATCAGGCGGTCTTTGCCCGGAAGTGGCTGTCCATCCCGGTGGTGAAGGCCGGGCGGACCTATCTCTTCGGCGGCGGACATGTGTCTCAGGCCCTGGTGCCGGTGCTGGCTTCCCTGGGCTTCCGGCCCGTGGTGTACGACGACCGGCCGGAGTTCGCGGACCCGGCGCTGTTCCCCAAAGCAGAGAAGACCCTCTGCGGGGACTTCGCCCGGCTGTCCGAACAGGTGACGGTGACGCCGGAGGACTATGTGGTGGTGATGACCCGGGGCCATCAGGCGGACTACGAGGTGCTGACTCAGGTGCTGCGCAGCGGCGCCAAATACCTGGGCTGCATTGGCTCCAAGAGGAAGCTGGCCCTGTGCCGGGAGCGGCTGCTGGCGGCGGGGTTCACAGACGAGGAGTACGCCCGCCTTCACGCTCCCATCGGTTTGGCCATCGGCGCCCAGACGCCGGAGGAGATTGCCGTGTCCGTGGCCGCAGAGATGATCGCCGTGCGGGCGGGGCTGGAGAACGGGCTCCGGCGCCCCCTGGGGTGACTTCCAACAGAAATCCCTTCCAGAGTGGGGAGAGTTCTTGCAAACTGCGGCGGCATCATGATACAATAGAGGAACTCGATAGAAAGAGGTGTCGCCCATGGACCGGATCAGCAAAGCCAACTACTACCTGGATATCGCCCAGACCGTTCTGGAGCGGGCCACCTGCCTGCGCCGGGTCTATGGGGCCATCATCGTGAAAAACGACGAGATCATCTCCACCGGCTACAACGGTGCGCCCCGGGGGCGGGCCAACTGCGTGGATCTGGGCTACTGCTCCCGGGAGGCCATGCAGGTTCCCCGGGGAGAGCGGTATGAGCTGTGCCGCAGCGTCCATGCAGAGGCGAACGCCATCATCTCCGCCTCCCGGCGGGACATGGTGGGCGGCACGCTGTACCTAGTGGGCCGGGACGCCCGGACCGGGGAACTGCTGGGAGATGCCACCTCCTGCTCCATGTGCCGGAGGCTGGTCATCAACGCCGGGCTGAAAGAGGTGGTGATCCGCCGGACCGCCACGGCGTTCGACGTGGTGGATGTGGCGGACTGGGTGGCGGAGGACGACCTTCTGGCATCCCGGGACGCCGACGCCATTCTGGACAGGCAGTGACCCGCCCGGCGGGATATCCGGACTGCGGAAAGGAAGACACTTGGTGAAAACAGGACTGCTGACCTTTTACCATATCCATCACTACGGCGCCATGCTGCAGGCTTACGCCACGGAGCGGGCGGTGGCGTCCCTGGGGAGCGAATGCGAGATCATCGACTACTACGTGAACCAGGACAATACCCTGTTCCAGCGGCCCACTGGCCTGGGAAGCGCCGCCCATGACGCCCACACCGCCCTGCACTATGGCCCGCTGAAGGCCCGATACGAGCGGTTTGAGGCATTTTCCCGGGAGAATCTGAACATTTCCGGCCGCCGCTACCAGAGCCTGGAGGAGCTGCGGCAGGCGGAGCTGCCCTACGATGTGCTGCTCTCCGGCAGTGACCAGATTTGGAACCCGAAGATCTTCCCCGACGGCCGGTTCGACCCGGTGTTCTTCGGGGCCTTCTCCCACAAGCGGAAGATCGCCTATGCCCCATCCTTCGGCATCCCCCGCATCCCGGACGGCATGGAGGAGGAGCTGCGGACCTATCTGGAGTCCTTCTCCCACTTGTCCGTCCGGGAGCGGCAGGGGCAGGGCATTGTCCGGGACATCACCGGGAAGGACGTGCCGGTGGTGCTGGATCCCACGCTGCTGCTGGAGAGAACGGATTGGGCGGCCGCAGCCAGGGACGGAGGCGCGGGCCGGGGCTATATCCTCTGCTATTGCATCAGCCGCCCCGACGCCCTGGCACCCTATATCCGCCGCCTGGCGGAGGAGACGGGGCTGCCGGTGGTGCAGCTGTGCGGCGTACGCCAGAAGGTCCACCCCAAGGCCCGCTGCATTCTCAGCGCCGGTCCGGCGGAGTTTCTGGGTCTGTTCCGGGATGCCGCCTATGTGTGCACCAACTCCTTCCACGGAACGGTGTTCTCCGTCCAGTTCCAAAAGCCCTTCTTTACGGCGGTGGCACCGGCAGAGATGGCTGCGCCGGAGAGTTCCCGGACCTTCAGCCTGTTGAGCCGCCTGGGACTGGGGGAGCGGATCATCGGCAAGGGAGATACCGCGGACCTGACGGCGCCCATCGACTGGGCGGCGGTGGGGGAGCGGCTCGGCCGGGAGCGGAAGTTGTCCCTGGACTATCTGCGCTGCGCCCTGGAGGACCGGCCCCATACACCGGAGGAGGCGCCTGTCAAGGCAGAGGAACGGCCCTTGCCCCATTTGGCAGACCACACCCACTGCACCGGCTGCACGGCCTGCGCCAGCGGCTGTCCCAAGGACGCCATCACCATGGAGCGGGACCGGGAGGGCTTTGCCTATCCGGTGATCGACGGAGCGGCCTGTGTGCGGTGCGGGCACTGCACGGCGGTGTGCCCCGTCCTGCGGGAGCGGCCTCAGAGCTCCATGCCCGCTGTATTCGCGGCCTGGAATAGAAACGATGAGATCCGAAGAGACTCCACCTCGGGCGGCGTGTTCACCCTGCTGGCGGAGTATATCCTGGAAAGCGGCGGCGTGGTCTTTGGCGCCGCCTTTGACGGCAGCCAGCATCTGCGGCACACCGCCTGCTTCCGCAAGGAGGAGCTGTGGCGCCTGCGGGGCGCCAAGTACGTCCAGAGCGATCTGGAGGGCGTCTTTCGGGAGGTGCGGCGCTGGCTGGACCAGCGACCAGTGCTGTTTTCCGGCACACCCTGCCAGGTGGACGGGCTGTACCGCTATCTGGGCGGACGGCCGGAGAATCTGACTACCTGCGACCTGGTGTGCCACGGCGTGCCCTCTCCCGGCGTGTGGGAGGACATGGCCCGGAGCCTGGAGGCGCGCCGGCAGCAGCCGCTGCAGGCGGTCCGTTTCCGCAACAAGGTCGCCGGATGGAAGGACAGCCATTTTACCGCGGTCTACGGCGACGGCACCGTGGACACCGCGCCGCTGTTCCGCACGGAATACGGCCGGGCCTTCGGCCGGGCGCTGTTCCTGCGGCCCAGCTGCTACCGCTGTCCCTACGCCTCCATGACCCGGGTGGGCGATCTGACACTGGGGGATTTCTGGGGCCTGCGGCCGGATGAGCTGCCGGACCAGCAGGAGAAGGGGATCAGCCTGCTGTTGGTGAACACCCCTCACGGCAGCCACATTTTTGACCAGCTCCCGCTGGCCAAGCAGCCCTTCCCGCCGGAACGGGCCATTGCCGGAAATCCCCGGCTGGCATCTCCCATTCCCCTGCCGCCGGAGCGGACGGCATTCTTTGCCGCCTACGCCCTGGAGCCCTTCGACCAGGTGCGCCGGGAGTTCTGCCGCCTGCCGCCGCTGCCAGTACGGGCCGCCGGCCGGCTGCTGTCGCCGGAGGTCAAGGCGGCCATCCGGAAGAAGCTGAAGTAAGCACTGTCTCCACCGGAATCCAGGCGTGTATCGCCCGTTTATAACAGAAGGAGGATCTTTCAAATGAAACAGTACGAATGCGATCTCTGCGGCTATGTGTATGACGAGGCCGCCGGCGATCCGGACAACGGCATCGCCCCCGGCACCAAGTGGGAGGACCTGCCCGCCGACTGGGTGTGCCCCCTGTGCGGCGCCGGAAAGGACGAGTTCACCGCTAAGTGAAAAGAAGTCCCGCGTCCGTTGGACGCGGGACTTCTTTTTTGCGCAGAGTGGCATCAGATGCTGGAAGAGGCTATCCGGCCCTTCAGTGCGGGGACTCTGGGCAGGACCCGCAGCAGCAGGGAGCCCAGAATGAAGCAAGCGGCGGCCTCGCCGATCCCTACGGTCAGGGAGTTGAAGGCGAACGCGGGCCAGAAGGCGGCACCCTCCTGGGTGGAAAACCAGGCGATCTCCGCACCTACCAGCACCATATTGCAGATCACCGGCGGCAGGGGCGCCAGCGCCCTGTGATGGAGCTTCGATGTCCAGAGCGCAGCCAGCAGGGTGGCCGCCGTACCCACGATCCAGTCCAGAGGAATGGGAGAACCCAGGAGGTTGGCCAGGAAACAGCCGACGGTAAGACCGGGGATGGCCTCCGGGAACAGGAAGGGCAGGACCGTCATGGCCTCCGCCACCCGGAACTGGATGCCGCCATACTGGGGAATGGGCAGCAGCAGCGTCAGGGCGGCGTAAATGGCGGCGATGATACCGGCAGCGGCCATCTGCTGTGTGGTGAATCTGGGTTTGGACATAAAAGAAAGACCTCCTTGAATGATGTCGGAGGCCTTTGATACGAAAACGCAGCAAAACGCCCGTGGTAAGGTACGGGCAACCTCCATTTTTTTGTTTAGAGAACGGCGATTGACGAAGACCGCCGAACGAACGCCCAGTGTCGGACGCTTGGACAGGGAGATGGCACCTGTCAAAATAATATTATATCACAAGCTTTCAAAAAAGGGAAGAGGGACGCCGCAAAAAATTTCGGCGTCCTTTCTGCTTTTTTAACCGGGAATCACGTGGACCAGAATGGTTCCGTCGGCCTCCGCCTCCTCTGCGGTGGCGGCGCCTGCAATGGCCAGCCCCTGCTGTTCCAGCTGCTGCAGCAGAGCGGTATATTCGGCGGCGGTCAATTCGTAGACCAGAGTCCCGTCCGATTCAGAGATGAGCGTATAGCTGTCCAGCAGGCTTCCGGCCTCCTCCGCCGTCAGCGTCAGGCCGGGGGATTGGATCGCGAAGGTGGCCGGGGCCGTCTCCGGCACATCGGCAGAACTCCCTTCCCGGGGCAAGATGCTGCTTTTGGAATCGGAGGCGGGAGCAAGCTGGTCCTGTGTGCCGGGCGCAACGGTATCCGCCTCCGGCGCGATTGCCTCAGACACAGTGGAATCCGGGACGTCTGCCGTGTCCTCGTCGGACTGGGTTGCATAGGCCGTGGCGGCGGTGTCCTCCTCAACGCTGTCCACGTTGGGCACAGCGGCCTCTGCTGGGGCCGCAATCTCTGCATGGGATTCCGGATGGTCCGTCACAGCGGTGCCGCCGGGGCGGGGCAGGCCGGAGAGGGCCAGCACCACGACGGCACAGCAGGCGGCCAAGGGGAGCAGCGTCTTTGCCCACCGGGGTCTCCGGCGCTTCCGGGGGGCGGCGTCCGCCCGGATGGCAGCCATCACGCCTGCGGCGAAGCCATCCGGCACAGGGGTATCCTCTGCCTCGGGAAACGCGTCCCGTATGGCCAGCGCGGCCTGGACATAGGCCCGGCAGCCGTCACAGGTATGCAGATGCTCCCGCACCCGGGCGGTTTCCTCCGGGGAAAGCTCTCCGTCGATATAGGGGTCCAGCAGGGCCGAAAACTCCTTGCAGTATGTCATTGTCAGCCCTCCTTTTCTGTTCCTTTAGACGCCGGCAGCGGAGAAAAGTTCCCGCTTTTCAGCAAAAAATTCCGCAGCTGTTTCCGGGCCCGGCTGATCCGGGATTTCACGGTGCCCACATCCAGAGAGAGGGAGTCCGCGATTTCATCATAGCGCAGCTGGTGAATCTCCCGGAGGATCAGCACCTCCCGGTGCTCCGGCGAGAGGGCGGAGAGGCCCCGCTCAATCTCTTCCCGCAGCTCCTGCCGCTCCGCCGCGTCCTGGGGAGAGGGCGCCGGATCGGGCACGTCCAGATTCAGCTCCTCGTCATCCAGGGAGGGGCCGGCCGAGGCCCGGCGGCGGCCATCACGCCGCAGCAAGTCCACGCAGGCGTTGGACACCAGCCGGTACAGCCAGGTGGAGAAGCTGGCCTCTCCCCGGAAGAATGCCAGCCCCTGCCAGGCGGCGAGAAACGCCTCTTGGGCGGCCTCGGCGGCATCCTCGGGATTCCCGCACATCCGCAGCGTCAGGGCGAACACCCGTTTCTCATACAGATGGACCAGCGCCTCGAAGGCGTCCATATCCCCGTCCCGGGCGGCGGAGACCAGCTGCTGTTCCCGCGATTGCTCGTTCATCTCAAATCCCTTTTGATTCCTTTCGTCACCCGATACACGTCTTCCAGCGTGTTCATCTGCACGATCTGTTCCTTGTAGTAGCCGGAGTGGGACACGCCCTTCAGATACCAGCAGTAGTGGCGGCGGGCCTCCAGCACGGCTACCCGCTCGCCCTTGGACGCGGCGGCCAGCTCAAACTGCCGTACCGCTGTGTCGCACCGCTCCGCAAGCGGCGGCAGGGGCGGGATGGGCTTGCCCTCCAGCGCGGCTTTGGCCTGCTGGAACAGCCAGGGGTTGCCGAAGCACCCGCGACCGATCATGGCCATGTCCGCTTTGGTGTGCTGGAGAATGCGGACCGCGTCCTCCGGCTTCCAGATATCGCCGTTGGCGATCACCGGGATGGACACAGCCTCCTTCACCGCCCGAATGCAGGTCCAGTCCGCCTGACCGCTGTACACCTGGGCCCGGGTCCGGCCGTGGACCGCCACGGCGGAGGCCCCTGCCTGCTCCAGGATTCTGGCGAACTCCACGCAGTTGCAGCTGCCCATGTCCCAGCCCCGGCGGAACTTGGCGGTCACCGGCACAGAGACGGCTTTCACCACTGCCTCCATGATGCGTCCGGCCTTTTCCGGGTCCTTCATCAGGGCGGCCCCGTCGCCGTTGTTGACGATCTTGCCCATGGGGCAGCCCATGTTCAGGTCCACCACATCCGCCCCGGAATGCTCCAGGGCGATCTGGGCTGCCTCTGCCATGCAGACCGGGTCACTGCCGAAGATCTGCACTGCCGCAGGGTGCTCCCCGGGAAACTGCTGGAGCAGGGACAGGGTCTTCTTGTCGTGGTAGCACAGGGCCTTGGAGGAGATGAGCTCCGTGATGGTATATCCCGCCCCCAATTCCGCGCAGATCTGGCGGAAGGCGACGTCCGTGACCCCGGCCATGGGGGCCAGGGCCAGGGAGGAGTTGATGGTAAGCGTGCCGATGTTCAAGGCGGGCCGTCCTTTCCAATGAAAACATGATAGTTTATCATACCATATCCGGCTGTAAAAGTCCACTATGGGCATCCAGCCCGGAAATGGCGCGGCTTTCTTTTCCCGACGGGATTTTTTCCACACAGCCTGTAAAATAGTGGAAAAAACCAAAGAGGCCGTGGACTTCACGGCGGAATACAGGAGGGACAAGCTGTGGGGCACAGGGACATGATATGGAGCCGGCACCAGCCGGCACAGCTGCTGGCCTGGGGCATCCGATTTTTTTTGGCGGCGGCGCTGACCGCCACCCAGACGCCGGGGGATTACGCGCCCTTTGCCCTGGGGTGCGTGGCGGCCTGTGGGCCAGGAGCAGGAGGGATCGCCGCCCTGCTGGGCGCTGGCGTGGGGGCGGTGCTGTTTCTGGACTTTTCCGGTGCGCTGCCCTTTTTGGCCGCTGCGATTTTGATCTTTACCACCGCGGCGGCCTTTCAGGGGCTGAAGCTGCTGGAGGGACCGCTGTTTCACCCTCTGGCAGGGGCGGGACTGTTTCTGGCGGTGAGCGGCATCTACGTGCTCCAGTCCTTGTCCCCCCTGCGAAACCTGGCGCCCTGCCTTGCGGCAACGGCCCTGGTAGGCATCTCCGCATGGTATTATCAGCCCCTGCTGCAGGCCGGAGGGGAGCGGCCGGAGCCAGATAGTCTGCTGTTTCTGGCAGGCTCCATTCTGCTGGCGCTGGTGGACGTAGAACTGGCCGGTGTCTCCGTGGGGCGTTCACTGTTGTGCCTGCTGCTGGCCTACACCGCCTATCAGCGGGGGGCCATGACCGGGGTAGCCGCCGGACTGGGGGCGGGCCTGGCGGCGGACTTCTGTTCCGGCCGGGGCGGCGTCCTTTTCGGGGCGGCCTATGGTCTGGCGGGCCTTCTGGCTGGGAGCCGCAGCAGCGGAAGGCGGATCTGGGCGGCGCTGGCATTCTGGGGAGCGGCGGCTCTGGCCGCCCTGCCGGCGGGCCTCTCCACGCCCCTGCTGCCGGAGGCCGCGGTGGGAGCGGCCCTGTTTTTGATGCTGCCGGGCCGGGCCTTCGGCGGCAAGCGGGTGATGCGGGGAGAGACACCGGAGTTTCCCGCCGCGCTGGAGGGGATGCGCGCCCAGCTGACCCGGATGGCCGCCGCCCTGCGGGCCCTGTACGACAGCATGGGCAGGGCAGCCCCGGTGTCCACGGAGGAGAACCCGGCGGTGGTCTTTGACCGGGCGGCAGAAAAGGTGTGCCGGGGCTGCGCCCTGTGCGAGCTCTGTTGGCAGAAGGAGTACACCGGCACCTTCAACGCCCTGAACGACGCCACGCCCTTCCTGCTGGAGCGGGGGCGCGCGCTGGCCAAGGACTTTCCCAGCTACTTCGCGGACCGGTGCATCCACCTGCCGGACTTTCTCACCGCCGTCAATGGGGAGCTCTCTGCATTCCTGCTGCGGCGGCAGTACCGGCGGCAGCTGGAGGAGACCCGCCGCAGCGCCAGGGGCCAGTACGCCCAGCTCAGTGAACTGCTGACCGCCACCGCTGCCGGTTTGGGGGAGGTCCGTGCCACAGCAGGGGAGGCGGATCTCTGCCGCATTGGCGCGGCCCTGCGGCCCAAGGAGGGGGAGACGGTCTGCGGGGATACGGTGGTCTCCTTCCGCACGGAGGGGGGCCTCCTGTGCCTGCTGCTGGCGGACGGCATGGGCAGCGGAGAGGCAGCCCGGCGGGAGTCCGCCCTCACCTGCCGTCTGTTGGAGCAGTTTTTGCAGGCGGGCATCGAGCCGGAGGCGGCCATGAAGACCCTGAACGCAGCCATGGCCCTGCGGGGCGCGGAGACCGGAAGCTTCACCACCATTGATCTCATCACCTGCAGACCGGAGACGGGGGAGGCGGCCTTCTTCAAATACGGCGCGGCCCCCAGCTATGTGAAGAAGGGGGGCACTGTCCGGCGGATCACCGGCGGGACCCTGCCGGCGGGTCTGCGGGGCGGGGCGGCGGCTCCGGATGTGACCCGTGCCACGCTGGAGCCGGGAAGCTTTGCAGTAATGGTCAGCGACGGGGTGGCAGACCCGGGCCGGGACGAATGGCTTCAAAACCTGCTGGCCGGCTGGGATGGAGAGGATCCGCAGACCCTGGCGGGACTGATCCTCAGCGAGAGCGTCCGGCGGGAGAATCTTCAGGACGACTGCGGGGTTCAGGTGCTGTATCTCAGCCGGGAGAGCGGTGTGAAAAAGGTGTGAGAGGCGGTATAAATTTTCCCGCGCTGAGACAAAATGGAACCATCTAAATTCTGTGAGAGGCAGGAGGCGTAAAGCGGATGGTGAAAGGCATTTCCAGACGGGTCGTGGTGGTGGATTCCCCGGACCAGCGTTTTTTTGAGCAGGCGATCTTCATCGTGCGGAACGATGCGGCCGGCGAGGGCGTCACCGCCCGGGAGCTGGTGGAGGAGGCCCGCCGGGTGGCGCGAAACTATGCCGGCGGAGACCATGGGCGGTTCAGCCGGATCTGGCGGGATCTTTCCCCGGCGGTCTACACCCTGATGGGCGCTGCCGGGATCGGCTTGGTGTGGCTGACGGTGTGGCTGATCTGAAAACAGCGCGGAGTCCGATTCCGGACTCCGCGCTGTTTCATGGAGGATCAAAGGGCAGGGAAGGTGGGGACCCCGTCTGCGAAATAGGTCCGGGTGGCGTCTGCATCCGACTGGATCTGGGCCCGCAGGGCGTCCAGGGAGTCGAAGCGCACCTCCTGGCGCAGATGCTCATAAAACTCCAGCCGCAGCTGTTTACCGTACAGGTCCCCCTGGAAGTCCAGGAGACAGGCCTCCACTGTGATGTCCGGGCCGTTTTGAACCGTGGGGCGGGTGCCCACGTTGGTGACAGCGGCGTAGCAGGAGCCGTCCTCCAGTGTGGCCCGGGTGGCGTATACTCCGTGGCTCGGCACCAGCACATGAGGCGGAATGACGAGGTTGGCAGTGGGGAACAGTTGGGAGGAGCCGATGCCCCGGCCGTGGCGGACTGTGCCTGTCAGGGTGTGGGGGTGGCCCAGGAAGCGGTTGGCCCGGCTGATCTGCCCCAGCTCCACCAACCGGCGGATGTAGGTGGAGCTGACGGTGATGCCTGCCACCTCCACCTTGGGGATGATGTCACAGCCCAGGCCCAGCTGGGCGCACTTCTGCGCCAGCAGCTCCGGTGTGCCCTGGTTCCTGTGGCCGAAGTGGTGATCGTGTCCCGCCACCAAATGGACCGCGTGGTAGCGGCCCACCAGGATCCGGACAATAAAGTCATCCCAGGGCGTGGTCATCATCTCGCGGTCAAAGGGGACCATCAGCACGTCCTGAATGCGGTACAGCCGCCGCACCAGGTCCCGCCGGTCCTCCGGGGAGTTGATGAGGGGACAGGGGACGCCGGTGACCACCTCCTTCGGCGGGCGGTCAAAGGTGAATACCGCGGGGGTACAGCCCCGCAGGGCGGCCTCCTCAGCGGCCCGGCGCAGCAGGGCGCCGTGCCCCAGGTGGACTCCGTCAAAAAAGCCCAGGGCAATGACTCGTTCTTTCATGGTTTACGCTCCAAAGAAATTCTTGATGGACGTCAGCGTTCCGCCCGCAGCCCGGGACAGGCACAGGAACTGCCGGTCCCGGCTGTATACGCGGTAGATGCCGTCCGGTGTGCCCGGCAGGGGGATGGGATTGCCGCAGCGGACCCGTTTCTCCAGCAGGCCGGATGTCAGAGGCAGGGCCGGGTACTCTGCGAAGAGGCTGTCCGTAGGCAGCAGGAGCGCTGTACCCTGTGCCTGGACTGCCTCCAGCGTCACTGCCTGCTCCAACCTGAAGCCGGCCGCCATGGTGCGGCGGAGGGCGTACAGCGTCCCGCCGCAGCCCAGCTGTCGGCCGATGTCATGGCAGAGGGTGCGGATGTAGGTGCCCTTGGAGCAGCGGCAGCGGAGCAGGTAGTCCGTTGCGCTCTCCTGGGCCAGTAGCTCCAGCTCGTAGATGGTGATGCGGCGGGGCTTCCGTTCCACGACCTGTCCCTTCCGGGCCAGGTCGTAGAGTTTCTGCCCGCCTACCTTGACAGCGGAGTACATAGGGGGGATCTGGTCCTGCTCTCCCAGAAAGCGGGGCAGCAGCGATTCCAGTGCTGCCCGATCCGCCGTGACGGGACGGGTCTCCAGCGTGGTGCCGGTGACGTCCTGGGTGTCCGTCACCTGGCCGAGCCGCAGACCGGCTACATATTCCTTCTGGCCGTTCTCTGCGAACTCCACCCCGCGGGTGGCCTGCCCCACAAAGACCGGCAGCACCCCGGTGGCCATGGGGTCCAGCGTTCCGCCGTGTCCCACCCGCTTTTCGTGGAAGATGCCCCGCACCTTGGCGCAGACGTCCATGCTGGTCCAACCGGCGGGCTTGTCGATAATCAGGATACCACTGGGCATAAAAACCTCCTCAAGGGCAGCAGACCGCGGCCCGCTCAGCGCTGATAGTCCGGCGCCACCTGCGCCACGGCAGCCAGGATTCGCTCCCTGGCCTCAGCCCAGGGGGCCTCCACCGTGCAGCCTGCGGCGGCCGCGTGGCCGCCGCCGCCCAGCAGCCGGCAGGCCTCCGTGGCATTAATCCGGGGACCGGTCCGCAGGGACATCTTCCACACATCGGGCCGCAGCTCCCGCATGGTGATGGCGCAGTCCACGCCCTCAATCTGGGGACCCAGAGCGGAGAGGTCCTCCGCATCCGTTTCCGAGGCGCCGATCCGCGCCATCAGGGAGAGGGGCACGGACAGCACCGCCACCCGGTCTCGGTCGTAAAACGTACAGTCGTTGAGGATGGCGGCCTCCAGCTGCATCCGCCTGCGGCTCTTGGTGCGGAAGAACACCTTGTTGACGGTCTGATAGTCGATGCCGGTCCGCAGCAGCGCGGCCGCCACCGCATGGGTCTGGGCAGTGGTATTGGCGTAGGCAAAGCAGCCTGTGTCCGTGGAGATGGCCACATACAGCGGAAGGGCCATCTCCGGCGTGATGGGGCCCAGATCGGACAGAATGTCGTAGATTAGCTCTCCGCACGCGGCGGCTTCCGGCCGGACGATATTCTCTCGGCCAAAGGACTCAAAAGAGGGATGGTGGTCAATGGCCAGATCCACCCGTTCCGCGTATGGCCTGGCGTTCTCCGGGAACAGGCCCACCGTGGCGATGTCCGTGGACACCACCTTGTCCGGTGTGAAGCACTCCGGCGCCTCGTAAGGGCGGAAATAGGGGGCGGTGGTGTCTGTCAGCTCCGGATTGGGCAGCAGAAACGCTGTCTTACCCAGAGACCGCAGTCCTGCGCACAGGGCTGCGGCACAGCCCACCGTGTCCCCATCCGGGCGGACATGGGTGAGGATCAGAATATTGTCAAAGGTCCGCAGCAGCGCCGCGGTCTGGGGGACCGTCAGCATGCTCATTCCTCCGTTTCGCCGGCGTCCGGGTCGTCCCGGGCTTCATCCTGCCGCTCCACCTGGCGCAGGATCTCCAGGATGTGGGCGCCGTGCTGGATGGAGTCGTCGGCGATGAACTGCAGTTCCGGCGTGTATCGCAGCTGCAGGGCCCGTCCCAGCTCCCGCCGCAGGAAGCCGCCGGCGGATTTCAGGCCCTTCAGCACGTCTTTCTCCTGGTCCTTGTCCAGAACACTGATATAGACCCGGGCGTATCGCAGGTCGCTGGTGGTGTCCACCCGGGTGATGGATACCATACCCACCTGGGAGACACGGGGGTCCTTCAGACGGCGGAGCTGGTCCGCCAGCTCCCGCTGGATCTCCTCGTTGATCCGGCCGATTCGATTGCTTGGCATAGAGAGATACCTCCTTATGGGAGTTCATTGGAATTGCGCTTGGTTGGAGCGCTTATATGGTCAGGGTAATGCAGGTCTGCTCCCGCTCCGCCATCTGCACCAGGGCGTCGGCGTCCAGATCTGCCAGCGGGCCCGTCAGGCGAAAGGCCCGGACCCGGATATCGCTCACCCACAGGTTCCACAGCTCCACCTGTTCACCGGGAATGCAGCTCTGCCGCAGATAGTCCCGCAGCAGGGCGGCGTCCTGCTCCGTAGCACGCAGGTCTAGCTCATAGCGATGGGGTTTCATGGACAGCTCCAGGTTGTCCACCGCAGGGCGGTAGTAGACATGGGGCTGAACAGAAAATCCTTCCTCCTCATACCGCACGCCGCGGTGGAAATAGACCCGGCGGGTCTGGGCGGCATACAGCGGAAGGGGATGATCGGCGCAAAGCAGGATCACGCGGCTCATAGGCGCTCCTTCTGAAAAAGCAGGGCGGGCGTTTACGCCCGCCTTGCCGGCTATTGCAAGTATGGTTGATGATTGCGATCTGATGAGGCAGGCCCATTACCGGAGAAGCTGCTCATGGTAAACGCCTCGATGATACCGCACGCCCTATGAAATGGGTTTCACAGGAACTCTGAATCAGACATCCTCGGCGGGCAGAACCAACCGCGACACGCTTGGGCGCACTGCCGTGCGGGGCCGCTCTGCGGCCCGAAAGGGCGTCGGAGAGGCGGTATACAGCGTCAGGCCCAGTACATTACCGCGGAATCTCCTCCATGGTAAACGCCTCGATGATATCGCCCTCTTTGATGTCGTTGAACTTCTCCACGGTCAGACCGCACTCGTAGTTCTCAGCGACCTCCCGGGCGTCGTCCTTGAACCGCTTCAGGGAGGCCAGAGAGCCCTCGTGGATCACGATGCCGTCCCGGACCACCCGGACGGAGCAGCTACGGACGATCTTGCCGTCCTGGACGTAGCAGCCGGCCACGGTGCCCACGCTGGAGACCTTGTAGGTCTGGCGGACCTCCGCGTGGCCCAGCACCACTTCCCGGTACTTGGGGGCCAGCATGCCCTTCATGGCCGCCTCGATCTCATCGATGCAGTCATAGATGACGCGATACATCCGCATATCCACGTTCTGGCGCACCGCGCCGTCCCGGGCGGCGGCGTCCGGCCGGACGTTGAAGCCCACGATGATGGCGCCGGAGGAGGCAGCCAGCATCACGTCGGACTCGTTGATGGCGCCCACGCCGCCGTGAATGACACGGACGGTCACTTCGTCGTTGGACAGCTTTTCCAGAGAGGCCTTCACCGCCTCCACACTGCCCTGGACGTCGGCCTTGACGATCAGGGCCAGCTCCTTGCGTTCGCCGGCCTGGATCTGGTCAAACAGGTTCTCCAGAGAGACCTTCTGCACCGGTGCGGCGGCCTTGGCCTTCTCCTCGGCCTTGCGCTGCTCCACCAGCTCCCGGGCCATGCGCTCGTCGGCCACGGCGAAGAAGGGGCTGCCGGCAGAGGGCGCTTCGGAGAGGCCCGCGATCTCTACGGGCACGGAGGGGCCGGCCTGGGTGAGACGGGCGCCCTTGTAGTCCATCATGGTCCGGACACGGCCCACGGCGGTGCCGGCGATGATGATGTCGCCCTGCTTCAGTGTGCCGTTCTGCACCAGCAGAGTGGCCACGGGGCCCCGGCCCTTGTCCAGCCGGGCCTCAATGACGGTGCCCTTGGCAGACCGGTTGGGGTTGGCCTTCAGCTCCGCCATCTCAGCGGTGAGGGTCACCATTTCCAGCAGGTTCTCGATGCCGATCTTCTGCTTGGCGGAGATCCTACAGCAGATGGTGTCGCCGCCCCAGTCCTCTGGTACCAGGCCGTACTCCGTCAGCTGCTGAAGCACCCGGTCCGGGTTGGCGTTCTCCCTGTCGATCTTGTTGATGGCCACGATGATGGGGATACCTGCGGCCTTGGCATGGTTGATGGACTCCACGGTCTGGGGCATGATGCCGTCGTCCGCTGCCACCACCAGAATGGCAATGTCCGTAATCATGGCGCCGCGGGCCCGCATGGAGGTGAATGCCTCATGGCCCGGCGTGTCCAGGAAGGTGATGGGCTTGCCGTTCACCTGCACCTGATAGGCGCCGATGTGCTGGGTGATGCCGCCGGCCTCGCCGGCCGCCACAGAGGTGTGGCGGATGGTATCCAGCAGGGAGGTCTTGCCGTGGTCCACGTGACCCATGACCACCACCACGGGAGCCCGGGGCACCAGATCCTCCGCCTTGTCCTCGTGGTCGTCAATCAGCCGCTCCTCGATGGTGACGACAACCTCCTTCTCCACCTTGCAGCCCATCTCCTCGGCGATGATGGCGGCGGTGTCGAAGTCAATGATCTGGCTGAGGGAGGCCATAATGCCGTTCTTCATCAGGCACTTGACCACCTCTGCGCCGGTTTTCTTCATGCGGCTGGCCAGTTCGCCCACGGAGATCTCATCGGGGATCATGACCTTCACAGGGGCCTTCTTGGCGATCTCCAGCTGGAGCCTGCGCATCCGCTCTGCCTCGTCCTGCTTGCGCTTGTTGGAGAAGGTCATGCCGCCCCGGCGCTGGTTGTTGGTGCGGATCTTCTCCTTGCCGCTGCGCTGCTGCCGCTGCATCCGAGCGCCCCGCTCGCCGCCCAGATCCTCCAGCCGCTCATCATACTTGGCCAGATTCACGTCGCCGCCCTTGCGGGTGTCCACGATCTTCCGCTGGGGCACCCGGGACACCGGCTGCTGCGCCGCAGGCTTGGAGGCGGCGTTCTGCTGCTGGGGCTGCTGCCGGCCACCCTGGCTACTCTGCGCGCTCTGGGCAGGCACAGACTGCCTGACCTGCTGGCCCTGGGCGGGCGCGGCGGCCTTGCCGGCGGGCTCTGCCTTTTTGGCGGCCGGTTCCTTCGCAGGCTCCTCCTTGTAGGTGTCGGCGAAGATCACCTGGATGCTGGAGACCGGATTGTGCTGCGTCAGGTATTCAAAGATCAGAGAGAGCTCCTGATCTGTCAGCGCCTGCATGTGGTTTTTGGGAGTCTCGGCATATTTCGTCAGGATCTCCGTGATGGTCTTGGTGGGAAGGCCGAAATCCTTCGCCACCTCATGGACTCTGTATTTCTCAATACCCAATAGAAACACCTCGTTCTGCTCCAACCCGAGGGCTGGGAAATTTTTTCAAATAGCTGCCGCGGACACATGCCGCGGCGGCGCGGTCCGTCAGCCTTCCTTTTTCTTGCGGAAGGAGCCTTTGCCCTTTTTCACCGGGCGGCTGTTGGCGTATGGCCGCGCCTGTGCCTTCGGCTTGGGGCGAGCGTCCCTGGGGGGACGGGATCGGTATGGCTTTGCGCCGCGGGGACGGTTCCCGTCTGGCGCACGCTCCGGTGGCATTTCCGCCGGAGGTTTAGCCGCCTTTGGTGCAGGCGGCGCCTTTCGGCGGCGCTTGCCCTGGCGGAGATTCTTCTCATGGGCCGCCTGCTCCGCCCGGCGCTCCGCGGCCCGGCGGGCCTTTACATCCATCCGGTCCGCCGCGTCGGCGTACTGCTCCGGATCCAGCTCCGCCAGCCGGTGCAGCAGGGCGGCGGCCAGTCCCACGTCCGTCACCGCGGCGATGGCCACGGCCGTCCGGCCCAGGGCCCGGCCCAGTTCCGTCTTGGTAAAGGGGAGCTGGAGCCACAGGCAGTCACCGGCCTGGGCGAAGTGCTCGCACCGGCGGCGGGTGCCCTCCGCCGCGTCGGCGGCCAGCAGCAGCACCCGGGCGTCCCGGGCGCGGGCCACGGCCTCTACCGGCTCCTCGCCCACGGCCAACCGGCCGCCCCGCAGGCTGAGGCCCAGCAGGGACAGAATGTTAAGCCGGTCCATCCGCACCTCGCAGTTCTGCCTCCATGGCGTCGTAGACCTCCGGCGGGATGGCGGTGTCAAAGGCCCGTTCCAGGGCCCGGGTTTTCCGGGCCTTCTGCAGGCAGGCTACGTCGTGGCACACATAGGCGCCCCGCCCGGGCTTCTTGCCGCCGAAGTCCAGGGACACGGTGCCGTCCGGGGCCTTGACCACCCGCAGCAAGGCCTTCTTATCCTTCATTTCCCGGCAGCCCACGCACTGCCGCTGGGGAATCTTCTTCACTTTCGGCATCTCATAGGCCGCCTTTCTGATAAACTGATCTTACTCCGCGTCCACGGGCTCCACAGCGGACGCTTCCGCCGTGTCCGCGGCCTCCGGGGCGCCCCCGGCAGGGGGCTCTTCCTCGTCGTGATAGCTCTCCGGCTTGATGTCGATTTTGTAGCCGGTGAGGCGGGCCGCCAGGCGGGCGTTCTGTCCCTCCTTGCCAATGGCCAGGGACAACTGGTCATCCGGCACGATGACGCGGCAGGCCTTGCCCTCGTCCGCCATCCACACATCCACCACGTCGGCAGGCGCCAGGGCGGCGGCGATAAACTGGGCCGGGTCTTCGCTGTACTTGACGATGTCGATCTTCTCGCCCCGCAGCTCCTCCACAATGCTGCCCACACGCTGGCCCTTGGGGCCCACGCAGGCGCCGATGGGGTCCACGTTCTCGTCGTTGGACCACACGGCCATCTTGGTGCGGCTGCCGGCTTCACGGGCGATGGATTTCACCTCCACGGTGCCGTCATAAATCTCGGGGACCTCCAGCTCGAACAGGCGCTTCACCAGGCCCGGATGGGTCCGGGAGATCAGCACCTGGGGCCCGCGGGTGGACCGGCGAACCTCCACCACATAGACCTTCACATGCATGCCTTCGGTCAGATCCTCGCCGGGGACCTGCTCACCGGCCATCAGCAGCGCCTCGGTAGAGTCGGTGCCGGTGCCGATCCGCAGGGACACATTGCCGTTGCGGGGATCCACACGGGTGACCACGCCGGTGAGGATCTCATGCTGCTTGGAGTTGAACTCATCATACACCTGGCCCCGCTCGGCCTCCCGCAGGCCCTGGATGATGACCTGCTTGCCGTTGCCTGCTGCGATGCGGCCGAACTCCACCGTGTCCACAGGGATGTTCACGATGTCGCCCACCTCGTACTTGGCGGAGAGCCTCTTGGCCTCCTCAATGGGCATCTCGTTGGCGGGGTCCACGTAGTCCTCTTCCTCCACCACGTTTTTCTGGACGAACATCTTCAGGTTCTGGTGTGCCTCGTCCACATCCACGATGACGTTCTCCACATCCGCGTGGTCCCGCTTGTAGGCGGTGGTGAGGGCCTGGACAATCTTCTCCATCATGAAGGACTGGGGGATGCCCCGCTCCTTCTCCAGCAGAGCCAGTGCCGCGAAGATTTCCGCGGGATTGAAGCCTACGGGCTCCTTCTGCTTTTTGCCTTTCATGTTGCTGATTCTCCTTGTTGATAAAATACGTCTTGTCGGGACGGTGATTGGTTAAAATTCCACCCGCAGGCGGATAAGGGCAGTCTCCTTCTTGGGGAAGACCAGATCCTGGCTGCCCACGGTGACGGTGACATCGCCGGTGGCCTCGTCATAGCCCTTCAGATAGCCGGCAAACTCCTTCCGGCCCTCCCGGGCCCGGTACAGCTTCACCAGCACGGGGCTGCCCAGAAACTGCTGAAAATCGGAGGGCCGCTTCAGCGCCCGCTCGGCACCGGCGGAGCCCACCTCCAGGGTGTAGCTGCCCTCGATGGGGTCGGCCTCGTCCAGCAGGTCGCTGACCTTCCGGGAGATCTCCTCACAATCCAGAATGTCCACGCCGCCCTCTTTGTCCAGCAGAATGCGCAGATACCAGGTGCCGGCCTCCTTGACGTACTCCACGTCCCAGAGGGTGCAGCCCTGTTCCGCGATAGCGGGGGCGGCCAGTTCCGCGGTCAGTTCAGTGATCTTTTTCATGGGAGGACTCCCTTCTTTTGGAAGTTTAAGCAGAGTTTGCCTGACCGAAAAAGGTCAAGAAAAAGAGCGGACCCCGCAGCCCACTCCACATACCTTACTCTTCTAACATACGCATCATAGCACAGATACTGGAAAAGCGCAAGCCTTTTCTGCCAGATTCTTTTCTAATATTGTATAAAAAAATCCGCCGGATATACGGCACAGCCGCAGATCCGGCGGTTTTCAGCGCCTGCGCAGCCAGCCGGCAGCACAGGAGAGCAGAAACAGCGCGAGATTTGCCGCCACCACAGAGGCTCCCACCGGCGTGGACAGCGTCCAGGAGGCCATGAGTCCCGCGCAGAAGCAGCACACCGACGTAACGGCGGCACATACCACCACGCCCCGGAAGCTCTTGAACAGCCGCATGGCCGTCAGCGCCGGGAAGATCACCAGGGAGGAGATCAGCATGGCACCCATCATCCGCATCCCCAGCACGATGGTCAGGGCGGTGAGAATGGCCAGCAGGGTGTTGTACCAGTCCACCCGCAGCCCCGTGGCCTGGGAGAAGCTCTCATCGAACGTCACGGCGAAGAGCTTGTGGTAGAACAGCACGAACAGGGCCAGCACCGCAAGGGACAGTACCGCAGACAGGGCCACATCCGCCCACGTCATGGCCAGGACGCTGCCGAACATGTAGTTGTCCACATCCGTGGTCATGCCGCTGGTGCGGGAGATGACGATGATGCCGACGGCCAGGGCCGACGCACTCATGACGGCGATGGCCGCGTCGCTGTTCCAGCGGGGATTGGTGGCCAGCCGCAGCAGGAAGAACGCCGCGAGGATCACCACGGGGATGGAGAAGTAGAGGGGGGTGAACCCCAGGGCCACGGCGATGGCCAGGGCGCCGAAGGAGACGTGGCTGAGGCCATCGCCGATCATGGAGTACCGCTTCAGTACCAGGGGGACTCCCAGCAGCGCGGCGCAGAGGCTTACCAGCGTCCCGGCGATCAGGGCCCGCTGCATAAAGGGATAGGTCAGCATCAAGGTCAGGCTCATTCCTCCACCTCCCGAAACCGCCGCCCCTGGGGGGAGGCCAGATAGTCTTTGACTGTGCCTAAAAAGTAGCTGCTGCGGCCGATGTGCAGCACCGTCCGGGCGCTGCGCAGGGCGGCCCTCAGATCGTGGGTCACCATCACCACCGCCATGCCCTCCTTCCGGTTCAGGTAGGAGAGGGTCTTGTACAGATCCTGGGCCGCGGCGGGGTCCAGGCCGGTAATGGGCTCGTCCAGGATCAGCAGGCTGCGGGCGGCACACAGGGCCCGGGCCAGCAGCACCCGCTGCTGCTGGCCGCCGGAGAGATCCCGGTAGCTCTGGTCCTTCAGCTCCAGAATCCCCAGCTTGCCCATGTTCATCAATGCCGCGGACTTCTGGGCGGCGGTGTAGAAGAACCGCAGCCCCTTCTGGTTCAGGCAGCCCGAGAGGACCACTTCATACACCGTGGCCGGGAAGTCCCGCTGGGCCCGGGTCTGCTGGGGCAGATAGCCCACGGCTCCCTGCCGCAGTTCCGGCGCCCGGAGAATCTCCCCGGACTGGGGGGAGAGGAGCCCCAGCAGGCCCCGCAGCAACGTGGACTTGCCGGAGCCGTTGTCCCCCACGATGCACAGGTAGTCCCCCGCCCGGATGGTGAGATCCAGGTGGGCCAGGACGCTCTGACCCTCATACCCCAGGGACGCGTCCCGGCAGACGATCAGCTCATTGGGCTCCATGGTGGTCCTCCTCTCCGGCGCAGACGTCGCACACCCCGGAAAACAGCGTCCCCCGGGGATCGATGCGGAAGTGGTGCTCCTGCTCCAGGTGGTCGTACAGGTTCTGCAGGTGGGTACAGTCCACATGGCGGATGCGGCCGCAGCGCTCACACTTCAGAAGAAAGCAATCCCGGTGGCCTTGGGACTGGCGGCCGCAGTACTGGTACAGGGCGCCCTCCTCGGTGTTGACCTTGTGGACCGCCCCAGCGGCCTCCAGCTTTTCCAGCTGGCGGTAGATGGTGGCCAGGCCCACCGGGCAGCCCTCCCGACGCAGGTCCTCCGCCAGTTCGGCGGCGGTGCAGGCGGTCTCGCCCCGGGCCTCCAGGCAGCGGAGCACCGCCTGGTGCTGTTTGGTGCTGTATGGCATCCAATGCCTCCTTTAATCTGAAAATGATTATCGTTTTCATATTATAGACCGCAGAGGAAAAAAGTCAAGAGCAGTTGCAAAAATCCGGCAAATAGGGTATGGTAAAAGAACAGCGTATGGTTGCGCAACAAGGCGCAAATTCACAAAAACTTTAGGAGAGAAGCAAATGAAAGTCTCACTGGTCATCATGGCGGCGGGCCTGGGGTCCCGCTACGGCGGCAGCAAGCAGGTGGACGGCATCGGGCCCCACAACGAGATCCTGATGGAGTACTCCATCTACGACGCCCTCCGGGCGGGGTTCAGCAAGGTGGTGTTCATCATCAAGCCGGAGATGGAGGAGATGATGCGCCGCCTGTGCGGGGATTATCTGGCGAGGAAGACCGCACTGGACGGCACGCCGGTGGAGGTGGCCTATGTCTTTCAGGACTTTACCTCCGTGCCGGACTTCTACCGGATTCCGCCGGAGCGGACCAAGCCCTTCGGGACGGTCCATGCCCTGCTGTGCGCGGCGGATGTGGTGCATGAGCCCTTCTGCGTCATCAATGCCGACGACTATTACGGCATTGACGCCTACCGCACCATCTATGACGAGCTGGTGAAGCTGCCTGAGACGGGAAAGGCCACCATGGTGGGGTATCTGCTGAAGAATACCGCCAGCCTCCACGGCACGGTGTCCCGCGGCGTGTGCGCGGTGGAGGACGGAAAGCTCCGCTCCGTCCGGGAGGCACTGAAGATCCAGCTGTATCCCGACGGCACGCTGCGGGATCTGGCGGAGGGCACGGACCTGTCCCCGGAGACGGTGGTGTCCATGAACTTCTGGGGGTTTGCCCCCAGCATCTTCCCCGCCCTGCGGGAGTACTTTGAAAACTTCCTTCGCACGGAGGCCGGGGAAAATATCAAGGCCGAGTGCCTGCTGCCGGTGATGGTGGGGGATCAGCTGCAAAAGGGCGCGCTGGAGGTGTCCGTCCTTCACTCCGCGGACAAGTGGTTCGGCATGACCTACCATGAGGACCGGGAGATCGTGGCGGAGGAGCTCCGCAAGCTCCATGCCAGGGGAGATTATCCGGAGAGCCTGCGGGTGTGAGCATGCGGAGGTGCGGGAGATGAATCCGAACACGCCGGTGGGTTGCCCCCAGTGCGGGGGGGGGCAGATGGACCTCTGGCAGGCGGGCAGGCGCCTGGCTCTGACGGGCCTTTTTGCCTCCGTCACCGACTGGATTGAGGTGGATATATACAGCTGCCCCGCCTGTGGAAGACTGGCCTTTTTCCGCACCAACTTTCTCCCTCAGCCGAAAAAACATGTGCCGGTGGAGCCGGAACCAACAGACGTGGACACCGCCGCCTTCTACGTTCCCGGTACGGGGGAGCTGGTCAAATGCCCGGTCTGCGGCAAGGAGCATCCCCGTGACGATGCCTTTTGCCCCCTGTGCGGGACCCGGCGGGATCAGCCCTGCCCCTGGTGCGGAAAATGGTTTCCGGCAGCACAGCCGGTCTGTCCCTGGTGCGGCCACGGCCGAGATGAGGAATAAGCGAAACCGCCAAGCGGCGGCCATGGAAACCCATGGCCGCCGCTGTTTTTCTGCTCAAAAAAAGCACTCCACCACATACAGCCGGGTACCTGCGCTGTTCACCAGCAGGTACAGCCGGTTGCGTTCATCCGTTGGGTGCGCCGCCGTGAAGCCGCGGCAGTCCGAAAAATCGGGCCGCTGGTCCGCCGGAACGGCCAGCAGATCCAGGATTTCGGTCACTGGCACTTCTGCGGACCTGACCGGCGTAGCTTCCTCTGTCAGGGTTTCCTCCAGCCCGCTGTCGTCCGCGTATGCCAGGACGTGATACCGCTCCCCGTCCCCGCTAAAGCTGGCGCCGCTGTCGGTCTCATACAGACAGCCCTCGCTGGCGGGGAGCTCCAGCTCCCAGTTGAGCTGAACGGTTCTGACATAATCGCCGCTGCCCCAGAAGATCATCAGGGCCGACAGAACCAGCAGGACCGGCAGTGCCAGCAGCCCGCCCATCAGCTTCCACATGGACTTACCTCCTGCCATGCAACTGAGACCTCCACCGTGGACGGCACGATGTTTTCCATCCGGTCATAGGCGGCCTTGTAGCCGATCAGATAGAACACCCCGGCGATCAACATGCCGCAGAGCAGCAGGCACACGATCCAACCGGCCGACGGCCTGTTCACTGTGGATTCCTCCCCTCCGGCGCGGCGTCAGCCGCCAGAACTGTCCAGAGTGCCTCGTCCCCCTGGTAGATGCCCGTATAGGGCTGCTCCAAACAGCAGATGCCGTCCGCCTCGTAGACGTACAGAACGCTCCAGTCCGGCGTCTCGCCGGTGCCCAGCTCCACCTTTACCGCACCGGTTTGGTCCGGCGCGTCCTGCACGCTCTCCATGCCGGTGGAGACAGCCTCTGCCGCCTGTTGGAGAAATTCTCCGATCCAGTCCCGGTCCGTGTGGAGCGTCACCGCATCTCCTGCCGTTACCCGGATGGCAGTGACCTCCGCCGCCTCCGGGAGGACGATCCGGCCCGCCCTGCCGCAGGCTGTTACGGCCAGCGCAAGCCCCAGGCACCAGGCGGCCAGCCGCAGATAGCGCTTCATGCCCGGCCCCCTTACGCGCCGCCCCGGCTGGCCAGCCAGGCCGAGAGGCTCCAGGTCCGCCAGTCGGCGCAGTCTGTCCGGGCCTCCTGCCGCCGCTGTTCCAATAGGATGGACAGGCGGGCCGTACCGATGGCGTCCCAGTCCCCATACGCTGTGCAGACCATGTCTCCGTCCAGCCGCTCCAGCTGGGACAGGGTGTCATAGGAGAGGTCATAGAGCAGGTACTCCGCGTCCAGCACCCCGCTCTCCCCGGAGAGGTAGCGGTCCACCTGATCCTTTGCCACCAGGTAGTCCACCGGCACGCAGTTGATGACCAGCCACCCCGCCAGGGCCAGGGGAAACACCACCCGACAGAACCGGAAGTCTGGCCGCCACACCTTCCAGGCCGCAGCCAGCAGAAAGGCCGCCATCATCCCCATGCCCCAGTAGGTCATGCAGCGCTTGAAGGACAGGCCGTACACATCCACATACAGCGTCATCCGCCAGGCGGCAGAGAGGAGCAGGAGCAGGCTCTCCGCTGTCAGCAGGGCGGAGAGGAGGCGGACTGCCCGCCAAGCGCCGCCCTCCCGGCGGGACCACTGGACCGCAGCCAGCAGAAGCGTCAGGTTCACCACCGTCACCCCCACCATCTGGAAGAAACCGCTCCGGGCCCACTCGGCATAGGAAAGGCCCTTTTGGGCCAGGTACTCGGCTCCGCCGGAGAGTCCGGCGGATTGGACGCCCAGGAACAGCAGGTACAGCGCCGCCACCGCCGCCAGCACGATGGCGAAGCCCAGGCCGTCTACCCCGCCGCGGGCTGCGGCTCCGGTCCGTTTCAGGGGTGTGGGGCGGCGGAGACTGTACAGCAGACCGAAGAGGAAGGGGGTCATGACGCTGGCCAGCAGGGCCTTCCAGACCGCGTCCGTGAAGTGGAGGGAGACAAAGGCCCGCAGGTCCGCCGTGGCGGCGGCGAACAGCGCGTCGGCGGAGGCCAGAACGGGCACCAGTACCGCCAGCAGCGCCAGGGCGCCGGCCGCCCCCAGCAGCAGGGGCAGGACCCGCCGGGCGGCGCCGTCCTTTTTCTGAGGCCAGGCGGTGGCCAATGCTGCCCCCAGATGGCCGAAGAGGCCCCACAGCAGCAAACAGAGCCGCTCCCACAGCATGGAGGGACGCCACCAGGGCAGAAATTGTCCGCCGGAGAGGCCGATGGCGTGGACGGGCAGCAGGGCCAGCAGGGCCAGTAGATTCCACGCCCGGAAATACCAGTTGGACCCCAGGGCCAGCGTGGCGGCCAGGGCCAGATTCACCGCCAGCAGAACGCGGCTCTCCCAGGTGTTCAGCAGGGTGCGGCCCAGGTAGAGCCCCAGCAGGCCGTACCAGACGCAGACGGAGGCGGTCAGTCCCGCGGTGGGGCCGCTCCAAAGCAGCGTGTTCACCAGCAGAAGACAGAAGCAGAAGGCCAGCGGCAGAAGCAGTCGCTCTCGGGAGGAGATCACATAAATTTTCACCGCATTTTGCGTAAGCTTCGCCGGCCCTCCCGCCGGCAGGGCTTTTTCATGTTCATTCATAATGGGTTCTCCTTTTTTGGGGCTGTCTCCACAGCAGGGACAGTCAATGCACGTTACGTTCGGTCTCTGGCGGCAAAGTGGTGGCTCACCACGGCCATGGTTTCAAAGATCAGCGTTATCACAAACAGGATCCGGCCGGCGATAGCTGCGCCGGAGGCCTGGACCAGGGCCGTTTCCAAATCACCCGCCACGGTCTCCAGCTGCACGGCGAAGAGCTGGGCCAGCAGGGCCAGGGCGCAGGCCATCCCGCCGCCGGCCAGCTTCCAGCCGGAGCGGTCCCTCTCAGGACGGAGAAAGGACCACACCGCCAGCACCCAGCCGGTAAAGCCCGTCAGCAGGCTGACCGCATTGCAGAATGGGGCATCAATCATGCGTCCACCTCCTTGCGGAAACCGGAGTTGTCCGGGGAACTGTCTTGCCTGGGCGGGACGCACGCCAGAGGCAGCAGAAGCAGGTAGAGGAAGAGTGGATACAGCCAGGTACGGCTGCCCAGCGCCCCCAGCAGGCCCGGCGCCGGGCCGGTCGCCACAGTGTCAAAGGTGAGATTGGTGAACTGGAACGAGAGCCGCAGCGCCGCGATATGCAGCAGCAGGACCAGCGAGGCGCTGCCCAGGCAGAAGAGCTTCACCCGCTGCCGCTCCCGCAGATTGAAGAGCAGGAAGAGCAGGTGAAAGGCCATCAGCAGGAACGTAAACCCCAAAACATAGTCAAAGGGGTTGCACAGCCTGCCGAACTCGGTAAACAGCGAAAGCTGAAACATCGCGAGAAACCTCCAACAGTAAAGATTCCAAAAGCGCAGCATTTATCGCGTCAGCATCAGAAGGAGTATCCGAAACGGCGTTATGAGATACCGCAACGGCCCCAGCGGCCTTCCGGGGCAGATCGGCAGACTGACCGCCGCCGGATACAATCCGCAGAAGATGTCCCGCAGTACACTGGGTCCCATCTTCCGCGATCTGCCCGGCTCCAGAGGTGGATTCCCAGAGATACCAGGGGCAGAAGGACACAGGGATCCACCCCAGCAGGAGGACCAATACCACTCCCGGCCAGGCGGCGCTGAAGAACGTGGGCGGGGCGGAGCCGTGCGCCCGGCGGTCATGGTTCCGCCTCTTCGTCCGGCACGAACTCCAGAATGTCTCCCGGCTGGCAGTCCAGGGCGGCACAGATGGCCTCCAGCGTGGAGAAACGGACGGCCTTGGCCTTATTGTTTTTCAGAATGGACAGGTTGGCCAGGGTGATATCCACTTTCTCCGATAGTTGGGAGAGGGACATTTTCCGCTTGGCCATCATCACGTCCAGGTTGACTACAATCATGCCGTCACCTCAAATCGTCAGGTCGTTTTCCGCCTTCATCTCCGCTGCCCGGTGAAACAGCCCGGCCATCACCAGGCACAGAAGGCCCGCCATGGTGAAGAGGGGGATGAACAAAGCGGTGTAGGACAGCAATGCGGCGGCGCCATCCCGGCAGAGGGTGAAGGCGGTCCGCCCCAGGGCGCCGGCGGCGATCACAAAGCAGCCTGCGGCGGCCCGCTGGAGATAGACGGCGTTCTTCGGGGAGAACGGCGTGCCGTCCGCCACAGAGGCCAGCAGACGGATGCCCTGGACCAGGATCACTGCGCCGCAGATGCCCGCCAAAAGCAGGAATAGAGCCAGGACCGCGGTCTCCGGGGACTTCCAGGCCTCTTTCAAAATAATTTCCAGCAAATTTCCCACCCCGTCGTCAAAGTCGTAGGCGAAAACAGCCAGGAGGTGGTCGAAGCGCATGGACGCCGGATTCTGAAAGCGGAAGTAGGCCAGGGCCGGTGTCAGGGGAAGCAGCAGAATGTCGCAAAAGATGAGGAAACCGCAGAGAAAAATCAACACATCCGCGATTTTTTGGGCAGCAGTACGAACCATGGCGTGGGCCTCCTCCTAAATGGTCAGGTCGTTTTCCGCTTTCATCTCCGTCGCCTGGCGGAACAGGGCGGACATCACCAGGCACAGCAGGCCGAACATGGTGAAGATCGGCACAAAGAACGCGTTGTAGGTGGCCAGGGGGCGGAGGGACTGGTAAAACCACAGCCCCCAGATCGTCCGGAGCAGTGCCACTCCCGCGATGCAGAAGGAACATACAGCCGCCCGTCGGAGGCTGACGGCATTCTGCGTGGAAAACGGCGCACCCTGGAGGATGGTGCCCAGCACCCGGAGCCCCTGGAGGAGAATCAGCGCGGTACAGATGCCGCAGATCACCAGGAACAGGGCGATTAGGGCGTTGGCGCCCTCGCCCCATATCCAGACCCAGGAGAGAAAAATCGCGGATACGCCTGCGGCGGTCACATCGTCCGCCTCCGGGTGGAACAGGTCGTGCAGAAAGGTGCCGGCGCCGCCGAAGAGGTTTTCCGCGTTGACCATGACGGAGGCGGGAACCAGCAGCAGAGCCAGGACGTTGAGCAGTAGGGCGAAGATCAGCAGTACCCGGAGCACCCGGGCGAGTATTTGCACAGTGCTGTTGGACATGGTCGCTTTCCTCCTTATGCGTGAGAATGGGACCGGCTGGCCGGACGGGGACGCAGCAGGCACAGGGCCCAGATGCCGCAGAACTGCAGGAGAAGCGCCAGCAGGATCTGGAGCGCGGAACCCTCTGTCCAGAGCCACACCCAGCACCAGGCACAGAAAATCAGGAACCGAAGCAGCCCCTTCCAGAAGGGCACATAGTTCTCCACCGCGCCTGTCAGCTCCGGCAGCCATTCGCTGCCTGTCAGCACCAGACTGGGAACGCAGAACAGGGCCGCCAGAAGCAGCAGCGCCAGCAGAACACGCCAGAGGCGGCTGGACGGCATAGGAATTCCCCCCTTTTTCCGTATCGTACCACGTGTAGTTATTGTTTGTCAATTATTTTTTATTGTTTTTCGATAAAAATGAAAAAGCAATAATCGGGCAGGGACAGCAGAAAAACGGCGCCGGGGCGGTCCGAAAGGACCGCCCCGGCGTCTGTATGATATAGAGAAAGGAGAGGGAAAATGATGTGTGTCACAAGCTTCCTGCTTGTTGTGCTCATCATACTGCCCCCAGCCGGGAAAGTCAACAGCCTGGGGGAAAGTTTCATACTTTGTTTACAGACTGGTCAAAAACGGATGATTTCATTCACAAAATGTTCAAAATCCGGAAACAATTTGCGCGGCGGTCATCCGCCGTACTGCCAGTGGGCGGGATCGGGATCTGTCTCACTGCTATCTGGCCAAGTCAGCGCATCTCCGCTCTCATCGAGAATGTAGGGCACATCCTGGGAGACCGTGACCCGTCCATAGATATCCGTCACCACGGCAGCCACCTGTACCGTATCCGCAGGCGTGAGGGAGAGGCGCAGCTCCGGCAGCTGGTAAAAATCAAATTCCTCAAAGCCGTGGAAGCTGTCAGGCTTTTCACAGGGCTCTGCCCAGGCTGCCAGTTTCTGATTTTTGAACAGGCCCACCCGGATATTTGCCACGGCCGCGGTGAGAGACGCATCAGCCGGTGTCACCTCACGGATATAAACATAGCGCCCGTGGCTGGACGCATTCAGGACCAGCGTGCTGTCCTCCAGATCCATCCACATGAGATCGCTGTTGACCTCCACTTGCGGCAGAGAGTCGCTGTACAGCCCCTCAAACTGGTCCAACAGCTGGGTCTGGCGGGTGCCGTCCGGCGGGACCAGCAGCGCCGAGAGGGTGATATGGTCCGTCAAGGGGACGGAGAGTGTGGCGGAGAACCGTTGGTTGGGGCCCTCTTCTCCCACACTGCCCAGCCGGTCGCTGGCAGTCTCGCCGTTTTCCGCCAGGAACTCCACAGCCATTCCCTCCACATAGGTCTTGGGGACAGCATAGGCGGAGAAGGTGACGGTGTTGGCGGCAAGGTCCACGGCTTCCAGCTCCACACCGCAGTCCGCCACCAGGCTGTTCTGAGCCTTCAAGATCTCCTCCACCCGGTTGGAGAGGGAGCCGATCTGGCCGTACACACTGGACTCCACCCGGTAGAGGCTGTTCTGCAGATTTACATACTGGCCGTTCATTCGGTCCAGACGGTCGAAGAGGTGGAACAGCACCAGGCACAGCGCCGCTGCCGCCAACACCCAAGGCCAGCGGCGGCGCTTCCGGGGCGACGGCTGGGCGGCAATGTAGCGGCCTGCGATCTCCTCCACCATCTTCAGCTGGGCCTCTGTCAGCCCGCCGCCTGTTTCAGCAGGAGCGGCATCCGCCTCCGGCGGTTCCTCCACGCCCAGCAGCCATCCCACAGAGACGCCGAACAGGCGGCTGAGGGCGATCAGCTTGTCGACCTCCGGCAGGGCGGAGTCTGCCTCCCATTTGTAGATGGACTGGCGGGAGACGCCCAGCTTGCTCCCCAGAGCCTCCTGGGACAGCCCCAGCTCCTTCCGCTTCTGCGCGATGCGCTGCCCAATGGTCACATCCCTCGCCTCCTTTCGCCGTCAGACTAGCAGACAGCCTGCCCCCAGGCCACCAACTGGGGAGTGGAAATCTGTCAACCCACGGTTAGCAGAGGAGAAAAGCCCTTGCGTCTCAATGGATTCAGAGGGCCTTTTCGTAGCAGTTGAGATTCTCCCGCACAAAGCCCATGAAGAAGAACTCCGCCGTTCCGGCGTAGCGGTAGCCCAGGGAGGGGTACAGGCGGTTGGCGGGCAGGTTCCCCTCCCAGGTGTCCAGCCGGATGACGGTACGGCCCTGGCGGCGAGCCTCCGCCTCACAGAAGGCCACCATCTGTCGGGCATATCCTCGGCCGGAGCAGGAGGGACGGATGCACAGGGTATGGATCACCCCTACCTCCTCCGCAGCGGCGGGGATGGTCCAGGGGATGGCGCCGTACTCCGGCAGCTGGACGCTGTTCAGGTTCACCACGCCCCAGAGGACGCCGTTCTCCTCGCCCACGTAGAAGGTGCCGGCCTCCAGGGCCTGGCGGGCGGTGTCGATGGTGGGGTATTTGCCCCGCTGCCAGTTGGTATAGACGGGGCCCTGTGCCTCTCGGTCCAGGATCTCCTCATAGATATCTGCGGCCTGAGACAGGTCCGCGGGGGTGGCGAGTCGGATCATGGCGATTCTCCTTTTTGATGTAGTGGCGATGGGAAAAGCGAGGCGCGCTGGGGTCAGCGCGCCTCGCGGGGATGATCGGGGATCACGGGGTGTCCTTGGGCGGCTCAGACGGAGTGGAACCGCTCTCCTGGGGGGCGTCTCCGCCGGAAGGGGAGGGATCGGACACCGGGTTCTCCGGCTGTCCCTCCTGGGCGGGCTCCTCGGGGGATTCGATCTTCTGGGAGATCATGTGCACCTTCTTGGCAGGGGCCTCAATGGTCTCGGGAGAGGAGGGGCGGAACGCCTTGTCCTCTGCGCGGGTGGAGGCGTAGGGGTTCTCCACCAGTTCCGGGTCCCGGCCCTCGATGATAGCCACCATCTCTGCGCCGGTGATGGTCTCCTTCTCCAGCAGGTAGGCCACGACCTTGTCCATGTCCTCCCGGCTGGCTTTGATGACCTCCACGGCCTGCTGGTAGCACTGGTCCAGGATGTCCTTCACCGCCTGGTCCATCCGGGCGGCGGTATCCTGGGCGCAGTCCATGCCGTAGCCGCCGTCCAGGTATTGGTTCCGGCGGGAGGCCAGCGCCATCATGCCGAACTCGTCGCTCATGCCGAACATGGCCACCATGTTCCGGGCCACGTTGGTGGCGTCCTGAATATCCTGGCTGGCGCCGTTGGTCATGGTGTTCATCACCACTTCCTCGGCCGCCCGGCCGCCCATGGAGACCATGATCTTGGCCATCAGCTCGTCGCGGGTGCGCAGCTCGGTCTTGTCCTCCTCTGGCATCAGCAGGGTGTAGCCCAGAGAGCCCTGGGTGTGGGGGACGATGGTGATCTTCTGCACCGGCTCGGTGTTTTTCTGCTTGTAGGCCACCATGGCGTGACCGACCTCGTGGTAGGCCACCAACTTTTTCTCAAACTCGGTGAGGACGCTGCCCTTCTTCTCCGTGCCGGCAATGACCAGCTCGAAGGCGGCCAGAAGATCCTCCTGGGTCACCAGCTTGCGGCCCTTCCGCACGGCCCGCAGGGCCGCTTCGTTCACCAGATTGGCAAGGTCCGCGCCCACGCAGCCCGCAGTGGCCAGGGCCACCTTTTTCAGATTCACGTCCTCCGCCAGCTTGATGTTGCGGGTGTGGACCTGCAGCGTGGCAATGCGTCCCGCCAGGTTGGGCCGGTCGATGGTGATGCGCCGGTCAAACCGGCCGGGCCGCAGCAGCGCCTGGTCCAGCACCTCAGGCCGGTTGGTGGCGGCCAGCAGAATGATGCCCTTGGTGGGGTCAAAGCCGTCCATCTCCGCCAGCAGCTGGTTCAATGTCTGCTCCCGCTCGTCGTTGCCGCCCATGCGGTTGTCCCGGGATTTGCCGATGGTGTCGATCTCGTCGATGAACACGATGCAGGGGGCCACCTTGGCCGCCTCCTTAAAGAGGTCCCGGACGCGGCTGGCGCCCACGCCCACGAACATCTCCACGAAGTCGGAGCCGGAGATGGAGAAAAACGGGACGTTGGCTTCGCCGGCCACAGCCTTGGCCAGCAGCGTCTTGCCGGTGCCCGGAGGGCCGACCAGCAGCGCGCCCTTGGGGAGCTTCGCGCCGATCTCCGTGTACTTCTGGGGGTTGTGCAGGAAGTCGATGATCTCTGTCAGGGACTCCTTGGCCTCGTCCTGGCCGGCCACATCCTTGAAGGTGACGCCGGTGGACTTCTCCATATACACCTTGGCGTTGGCCTTGCCCACGCCGCCGATGCCGCCCATTCCTCCCATGCCGCCCTTTTTCGCCATCCAGCGCATGACCAGGGAGAACATCAGGAAGATCAGCACAAAGGGCAACACGTAGCTCACCAGCATGGCCAGCACCGGGTTCACCGGGGCCTGATACTCCTTGTCGACGCCCTCCACCCCATACTCGTTCAGGAAATCAATGACGGCGTCATTGGACTGGATCCGGACAGTGAACAGCTCCAGGTGGGCAGTCTGCTCCTGCCCGGCGGCGTCCATATAAGTGTAGCCGTCCTCCGTCTTGGTGTAGACGGTGCCGTCCTCAGCGGTGTAGGAATACCCCTCCTCAGGGGTTATCAGGAGGATATCCTCCGCGTTGTCGAATTCCACCCGGGCCACCTGGCCGCTCTCCACCATCTCCTGGAACTCTCCGTATTCCACGTTGATGGAGGAGGCCTGGCGGCCAGTGCTGCCGATGACGCTGCTGGCATAGCTGAAGATGATCGTCAGCAGAAGGGCCCAGCCCACCAGAGAGGCCACGCCCCGCCAGTTGCCGCCGGGCTTGTTGTTTTTGTTGTTCTTATTGTCGTTTGGGTTCATGTATGGAACTCCTTTCAGGGGAAAACCTGTCAATACCTGGAGGATAAACGGGACCGCCCCGGTCCCGCCTGTGCCGGAGACGGGGGTGCGGTCCGCTGCCCGGGGCGTCCAGCCCTGTTTTCAGACAGTGCCGAAGCCTTAAAATGATTTATAAAGTATATCACAGAAGCCGCAGGCCTACAAGGACAAGGAACCGGTTTTCTATAAATTTTCTGTGAATTCCACTTTCCAGACTCCCGCCCCTATGCTATACTACCTCTTGAATGCGAAAATACTCAAATTGAGGGAGAAGTTATGGAAGAACGGAGAAAGCAGGACCTGACTGCCGAGGCCGACGGCATCATCGAGGGGCGCAACGCCGTCATTGAGGCCCTGCGGGCAGGGGAGACGATTGACAAAATTTACCTCCAGAAGGGAGAGACGGACAAGACCCTGGGACATATTGCCTCCAAAGCCCGGGCGGCGGGCGTGGTGGTGGTGGAGGCGGACCGGCGGAAGCTGGACGCCATGAGCCGCACCCATGCCCACCAGGGCGTCATCGCCCTGGCGGCGGTCCGGGAGTACGTCAGTGTGGAGAGCATCCTTCAGGCCGCCCGGGACAAGGGCGAGGCCCCCCTGCTGGTGGTGTGCGACGAGATCTCCGACCCCCACAACCTGGGGGCCATCATCCGGACCGCTGAGTGCGCCGGGGCTCACGGCGTGGTGATCCCCAAGCGCCGCAGCGCGGGCCTCACCGCCGTGGTGGCCAAGACCTCCGCCGGAGCGGTGGCCCACGTGCCGGTGGCCCGGGTGCCCAACATCCCCGCTCTGCTGAAGGATCTGAAAAAACAGGGGGTGTGGGTCTTCGGCACGGCGGCGGACGGCACCACGGCCCTGTATGACGCGGATCTGAAGGGACCCGCCGCCATCGTCATCGGCAGCGAGGGGGACGGCATGACCCGTCTGGCCGCCGAGAACTGCGACTTTTTGGTGAGTATCCCCATGCGGGGGAAGCTGAATTCCCTGAATGCCTCCGCCGCCGCGGCGATCCTGCTGTATGAGGCGGTGCGCCAGCGGATGGCCTGAAGGGCCGGGGACACAGCGGAGAGGAAAGGGGCAGCATGGCTTCCAAAGACGAGAGAGAGTTTGATAGCGGTCTGACCGGGGGCACGGATGTCCCGGCGTTGGAGGAGGACTTCTCCCTGGAGGAGATCCTGGCGGAATACGGCGCAGGCCGGGAGCAGCGGCTTATGGAGGCCGTGGAGCAGGAGGCCCGCCGGGAGACGGAGCCGGCCGCCCCTCCGGCGGAGGGCGGCGCGAAGAAGCCGCCTCTGCAAACGGAGGCGCGGCCGCGTCCCGCCCCCCAGGTGACGGAAAAAACAGCTCCGCCCCAAAAGCCGCCCGCCCAGCCGGAGGACCTGCTGGAGGAGCTGCGGCAGGATCTGCCGCCCTCTCCCCACCCCATCACGCTGGAGGATGTGGTGGGCAGCACCGTGGACGCGGTGATGGAAGAGGAGGCTCAGGAGCCCCTGCTGCGGCCCCGGCGGGGCCTGTTCTCCCGGAAGCGCCTGATGGAGACGGAGGAGCTCTACGCCCCGCCGGAGCCGGAGGAGGCGCCGGAGGAGATCCCGGAGATCGACACCATCGGTCCGGAGCCGGAGTTGGCCGAGGCGGCGGCGGACTACCGGGCGGAGGCCAAGCGGCGCAAGCACCCCATCCTGGCAGCGGTACTGATCTCGCTGCTGCCGGTGATCCCTATGGGGATCGAGGCCTACGGCTATGAGATCCGCTACTGGACCGGCGACGCAGCCGTCCAGAGCGGTGTGCTGCTGGCGTGCCTTGCGGCGGTGGCCGTCCTGGCCCGGCAGGTATTCGCCAAGGCGTTCGGCTCGCTGCTGCAGAAGCGCTGCACCAGCGAGCTGCTGGCGGTGGTCTCCGCCGTGGTGATGGCGGCGGACTGTGTGGCCCGGCTGGTGCTGCCGGAGCGGAGCGCCGTCCCCTGCTATGCCCCGGTGGGGTGCCTCGCCCTGGTGTTTGCCATGTGGGGCGGAGCCCGGGAGAGCCGGGGACTGTGGGACACCTTCCGCATGGCCGCCACGGATGACGAGCCGCCTTATCTGGTGACGGAGACGGAGAAGGGGGCCTGCAAGCAGGCGGGTTCCGTCCCCGGCTTCTACACCACCGCCCTGCGGGAGAATACCGCCGCCGTGTGGCAGAACGCACTGATGCCGGTGGTGCTGATGGCCTCCATCGTGTTTGCCGGGCTCAGCTCCCTGGGCCAGGAACGGGGGGACGACTTTTTGCTGAACTGGTCTGCCATCCTGGGGGCAGGCACCACCTTTGCCCTGCCTCTGTGCTGGGGGATGCCCTTCTCCCGGCTGGCCCGGCACTTTCACAAGGCGGGGTGCGCCGTGGCGGGCTGGTGCGGTGCGGAGAAGATCAGCCGCAGGCGGGCCATGATCCTGACGGACGGAGACCTGTTCCCGCCGGGTACGATCCAGCTCAACGGCGTAAAGGTGTTCGGGGAGGACCTGTCCCGGGTTTCCTCCTATGCCGCCTCTATGGCCCGGGCGGCGGACTGCGGCCTTCAGCGGTTGTTTGACGGCCTGCTCCGCAGCGAGGGCGGCCATTATGAGAAAGTGGACGATTTCAGCTTTTATGAGGAGGGCGGCTACTCCGCCACCATCCGGGGGGAGTCGGTATTGCTGGGCACGGCCTCCTTCATGCGGAAGATGGAGGTGCGCCTGCCCGGCGGCATCAACCTGCGGACCGGCATCTTCCTGGCCATGGACCGGCAGCTGGCGGCAGTGTTTGCCGTGAAGTACCAGCCCTCGGAGAACGTGGATTTCGCCCTGCGGATGATGCGCCGCAGCCGCATCACGCCGATCCTGGCGTCCCGGGATCCCAACATCACCCCGGCCCTGCTGAAGCGGAAGTTTCACAAGGGCGTGAAGGTGGAGTTCCCCAGTCTGACGGACCGGGTGGCTTTCAGTGAGGCGGAGCTGGACCGGGGGATGCCCCGGGCCCTGCTGTTTCGGGAAGGACTGCTGCCCTATGCGGAAGCGGTGGTAGGCAGCCGCCGCCTGTGCAAGGCTGTGCGCCGGGCCACGGCGCTGTCCGTGCTGGGCAGCGTGGCCGGGACGCTGCTGTCCTTTTATATGGTGTTCCAAGGCGCCTATAATCTGCTGACGCCTCTGGCCCTGCTGGTGTTCCTGCTGCTGTGGGCGCTGCCGGTGTTGCTGCTGGCGGACTGGGCGGGCAGGTATTGAGCGCCGGCCATCTCGTTCGCAGCGGGATAAGATGACGCTGCGGGCGGAAGTCAACCGCATGAGCGGGGAGACCCACCACATCCGTGTCCCATGCAGGGCATTCTGCGGCATTTACCCCAAAAGACGGCGCCCGGTCCGGGATTTCCCGGACCGGGCGTCGCTGTATACAGAGGCGCCTGGAGCGCCTCCCGCGGTCAGCTTTGGTTTTCTATGATGTGGACATTCAGGTGGTTGTAGGTCATCTCCACGCCGTACTTCTGGAAGGCGTCCCGCAGGTGCTCCCCCAGAGCCAGATACGCGCCCCACCAGTTCTCCGGCGTAGCCCAGCAGTAGACTGTGTACTCGATAGAGCTCTCCTTGTATGCGGTGAGGTAGACGGTGGGAGCCGGGTCCTCCAGCAGGTTTTCCGTCTGCTCCAGAGCGCGCCGGCAGGCGGCCTTCACCGTCTCCGTGGGGGCGTCGTAGGAGGCGGTCACCCGCTGCACCACCCGCCGCCGCCCCAATACGGTGTAGTTGGTCATCTGGGAGGAGGCCAGCTCCTTGTTGGGGAGCATCACCAAATGCCCATCCGGGGTCACCAGCTTGGTGTGGTTCAGACTGATCTCATGGACCGTGCCGGCCACGCCGCCGACCTCTACATAGTCCCCGATGGAGAAGGGGTGGGCGGAGAGGATCACCAGCCCGCCGGCCACATTGCCCAGGATGTCCTCCGCCGCCAGGGTGACGCCCAGGGACCCCACGGACAGCAGCGCCACCAGGGAGGTCATGGGAATGTTCAGGCTCTCCGCCACGATCAGCACCGTGACGATATAGAGGATCAGCTTCACCCCGGCCAGCAGGTATTTCTGGATGCGCTCGTCCAGCTTCGTCCTGGCCAGCAGCCGCCGCAGCAGCTTGCCCAGCAGGTGGACGGCCACCAGGCAGATCAGCAGCGTGGCAGCGGCGGAGAGGACCGCCCGGAAGGAGAACTTGGCCAGCGTGTCTGTGAACAGGGAAGTGAGGTCCGACATACGCGGCGCCCCCTTTGTATCAGGATAGCAAAAGCATACCGGAAAGCAGCGGAAAAGTCAACGCCGCCGGGGCGCGGCTCCCGGACCCGCTTCAGTCTTTTTCATCTGCAGAAAGGGCGATTTGGCAGCGGGGCAGGATTGCATGCTGAAATGTATACAGTGTCTCCGCCGCAATGGTGCGCACAACGGCTGCCAGTACCTGGTCGATTTCGGCGGTATATATCCGCGTCTGCCCGTCCGGCAGCGGGGCGGCAATCTGCAGGGAATTTGCCGCTCCCCGGCGTAACATAGCCGCCTTTTCGTCCATGCCGGGCTGGACATGGGCGCCGCCCTCCTGGTTTGCCAGCAGACACACTACGCCCTTACGGTTCAAAAAGTGCTGCCGGTCAATCAGGAGAATGTCAATCCCATTCCACCAGGTCTTGAATGCCCGTTTGGCATATCGCTTTCCGGGTTCCAGGGACAGGGGCTGCACCGTCAGAACCGGAGGGACTTCTGGCTGGTGAATCATCTGGTACTGAATGAGCGGGGAACGAACAAAATCGGTCCTCCCTTTATTGGGCAGCTCGCCCCGCACGGTGCTCAGACTGAGAAAATCCGGACAGCTGAATGCAAAACGCTTTGTAATTTGGGCCAGCAGGGAATCAGAATATTTTGTCTGGTGAAGCAGAAGCCGGAGCTTGGTCGCAATCTGCGCACCGTAAGACCAGTCTCCTGCATCGTAATGGAGGCATTCCTGCCTTAAAAATTTTAACTGGACGAGCAGATCGCTGAGCAATTCTGTCGGCGTCCGATCAACTTGATACGCTTTTTTATCGTTGTGCATATTTGGTGCACTCCTTTCGGCATGAATAGTTGGGATTCCTGCACTTTAAAACTCTACTTTCTCCGTGCAATAGCGCAGGAAGCGCGTCCGGACCACATTGCACGCGGCTTCATATCGCGTTTTTACCTCACGCTGTGTCAGATTTAATTCCTGCGCAATGGCCCGCAGCGACAGCTTTTCCAAAATCCGAGCCTCCAGAATCCGCTGGCTTGTTTCAGAGATGTCGGAGATGGCTTTCCAGAGACAATAGTACCGCTCTAGACGAATCAGGATCCACAGGGGATCCCAATCCCGCATCCGTCCGGTGGAGACTTCATAGAGCTGCCGGCGATACCGTAGGCCGGTCAACACCTGCCGACAGCGGGTGCGGGTAATGTTTTTGCTGTACCCGCCTACCCAGCCGGAGAACTGGCTGAGCCCCTGATATCGGTCCAGCTGTTCATAACAGAGGGCAAACGCCTCATCGGCAATCTCACAGTAATCATCAGGTCCCAGCACGCGGCAAAAATCCATCCCGTACGCGCACTGGTATACAATTTCATAGGCACTCTCATAAAGCGCTTTCCAAAGTTCGGGATCGCCGCTTTTCAGAAATTCCTGAACCTGTTGATAGTCTTGCTCCCGCCGACTGGTTCGATAGGGCTGATATTTCCAAATTTTTTTATATTTCATCAAATTCACCTCCTTTCTGCCTCTCACAGTGGCGGCTTTAGGCGATCCTGTCAAGAAAAAATTTCGCCCGCCATGCAATAAAAGCCGTTGTCTGCGCGTTATCAGGGCAGAAGACACAAACAGGAACCATGAATCCGAAACAACAAGCAGGAGGAGCTTTTTATGAAAAACATGTCTGTGAAGAAGATCGTCGCCATGATCGTGGGTGCAGTTGCGGTACTGGCCGTCGCGGCCGTGGCCGCCGTGCTGGCGCTGCGAGTGGACAGTGCGGAGGCTCAACAGATCGCGCTGGATACCGTCGGCGGCGGGGAGATCGTCTCACAGGAGGTCAGCAGTGAGGGCCTTTGGAATGAGTACAGCTACGAAATCATCAACGGGGACACGTGGTACGACATCGAAATCAGCGGCTTCGGCTCCGTCACAGAGCTGGAGAGCGTCAGCAGCCAGTATCCCCGGGGCTGAACCGACGGCGGCTCTTGCACCCGGAGGGCGCCTTCTGTATAATGGCAGAGTGAATTGCGGCCCTGGGGCCGCCTGTACAGGAGGAATCACCCTATGACGGAAAAGGAGAAGATGCTGCGGGGAATGCTGTACGCACCCGCCCGTGATGAGACCCTGCTGGCGGAGCTGGCTGCCTGCAAGGCTCAGTGCCAGCAGTTCAATCAGCGGGCCTATCAGGCGGAGGGCATCGAATCCGCCCAGATGCTGCTGCGCCGGCTGCTGGGCGCCGCTGGGGAAGGACTGCGGATTGAGCCGCCCTTCTGGTGCGACTACGGCTGGAATATCAGTGTGGGCCGGAACTTCTACATGAACCACGGCGGCGTCATTCTGGACGCCGGCGGCGTGACCTTTGGAGACAACGTGCTGGTCGGCCCCCAGTGTGGATTCTACACCTCCGGCCACCCCTTGGACGCGGCAAAGCGGGCCCAGGGGCTGGAGTACGCCTATCCCATCCGTGTGGGCAGCGGCGTCTGGATCGGCGGCGGCGTCCGCGTGATGCCCGGCGTCTCCATCGGAGACGGGGCGGTCATCGCCTCCGGCAGCGTGGTGACGAAGGACATCCCTGCCGGAGTCCTGGCTGCGGGCGTCCCCTGCCGCCCCATCCGCCCCATCACGGCGGCGGACCGGATGCTGCCCTGATCCGGCGGAGCAGCTGCCCTTCCGGAAAATTTCGGCCCGGGGTTGGAAACCTCTGCAGGATGTGCTATCATGGGGGCGCGGCCGGTGATGCTTCGGCCGCAGTGCAATCAAACGCGCCGCCGGCGCGTTGTCTGTGTGAACAGGAGGAAGCCCCATGATATTCTGCATGACCGTGGCAGAGCCGGACCCAGACGCGGATGCCGCCCTGGAGGACTGTATCGCCCGCATCGCCGGGGGAGACAAGGACGCTCTGGCGGATTTGTACAACCGCACCCGTCCTGCCGTCTACGGCTTTGCCCTGTCAATCGTCAAAAACGCCCACGACGCAGAGGATATTCTCCACGACGCCTGTTTGCAGGTGTGGAACGCTGCCGGCGGATACCGCAGGCAGGGCAAGCCTATGGCCTGGGTGCTGACCATCACCCGGAATCTGGCCATCAGCCGCCTGCGGGAGCACGGGCGGACGGAACCCCTGGTTCAGGAGGACTGGCAGGACCGTCTGGCGGACAATCCCGCCGTGACCCATGAGGACCGGATGATGCTGGAGGCCGTGCTCTCCGCCCTGAGTGACGAAGAGCGGCAGATTGTCACCCTCCACGCGCTGACAGGCCTGCGGCACCGGGAGATCGCCGCTCTGCTGGGCCTGCCGCTCCCCACGGTTCTCTCCAAATACAGCCGGGCTTTGAAAAAGCTCCAACTCGCATGGAAGGAGGCAGACTGACTTGGACGAACGTGAACTGGAACAGCGCCTGCGGACCGCTGTGGAGCACGCCGCTCCTGATCCGCTGGACCGCATCCTGGCCGCCTGCGGCCCGCAAGCGGGAACTGTCCTCCCTTTTGAGGCTCCGAAAAAGAAGCGCCGCTGGGCGCCCCTGGCAGTGGCTGCCGCCCTGGTGGTCATGTGCTGTGGTGCTTTCGGCATCAGCAGCTGGCGGGGAGCCAACGCCGTGGACTCCGTGGTGATGCTGGATGTGAACCCCAGCCTGTCCATGACCGTCAGCTCCAAGGAGCGGGTCCTCTCCGTCACCCCCTTCAACCAGGACGCAGAGGTTATCCTGGGCGACATGGATCTGACCGGCACGGACCTGGACGTGGCAGTGAACGCCCTCATCGGCTCCATGCTCCAAAACGGTTATCTCAGCGATATCCAGAACGCCATCCTGGTGTCCGTGGAGAACCAGGACGCCGCAAAATCCGCCCAGCTCCAGCAGCACCTGACGGATACCATCAACAGCGTTTTCCAGGGCGGTTCCCTGGAGGGGGCTGTCCTCAGCCAGACAGTGACGGAGAGCGCGGATCTGAATGCTCTGGCCCAGCAGTACGGCATCTCCGTAGGCAAGGCATCCCTGATCCAGGAGGTGATCGCTCAGGACAGCACACTGACCTTTGCGTCCCTGGCACCCCTGTCGGTGAATGAGATCGCCTTGATCGCCGAGTCCCGGCATCTGACCACCCAGGCCGTCACCCAGACGGGCACCGCCAGCACAAAGGCCTATATCACGGCAGAGGAGGCCAAAAATGCCGCCCTGGCTCATGCGGGCATCGCCGAGAGCAGCGTGGCCCAGCTGGAGATCGAGTTCGACAGCGAGGACGGCCTGATGGTCTACGAGGTGGAGTTCTATGCCGGCGGCACAGAGTATGATTACGACATCAACGCCCGCACCGGTGAGGTGGTGAATTTCTCCCGGGAGGGCGGCATCTCCGGCGGAACAACCGGCAGCTCCGGCTCCTACATCGGCGAGGCGGCCGCCACTGCCGCCGCCCTGACCCACGCAGGCGTCAGCGAAGCGGACACCATCTATCTCCGCTGCTGGGTGGAGCACGACGACGGTCGGGCGGAGTGCTACGAGGTGGAGTTCCTGGCGGGCACCACGGAGTATCAGTATGAGATCGACCTCTATACCGGCGCCGTGCTGAAAAGCGAGCGGGAGAGCCACAGTGTCCCAGCATCCGGCAGCTCCGGCCCCCACATTGGCGAGGCGGCTGCAAAATCCGCTGCCTTGACCCACGCCGGCGTCAGTGAGAGCGACGCCTCCCGCATCCAGGTGGAGTTGGACCGGGATGACGGCCGGACCTTGTATGAGGTGGAGTTCCATGTGGGCCGGACGGAGTACAGCTATGAGATCGACGCCTCCTCCGGCGCAATTGTCAAGGCAGAGCAGGAGCTGGACGACTGAACCCTGTCACATCAAAAAGCAGCGGCCGGCAGATGCCGGCCGCTGCTGCGAAAAACCACCGGCCGAAGCCGGTGGTTTTCTGTCTGTGTGGGGCGCTCAGGCACCCTCCGGTTCTCCCGGCGCCGGGGGGCCATCCGGAGTGGGGGCGTCCGCGTCCTTTTGATCCGCCTCTTCCAGCGCCTGCTGGAGATAGTCCTGCTCCGCGGTCTTTTTGCTGGGGACAAAGCCCTGGGCGGCGCTCTTCCGGCGGCCCTTGCTGCGGGCGAAGAAGAAGCCGGAGAGGGAGAACACAACGGCACCGATGAAATTCACAAATAGGTCCTTCATGGTGTCGATGATGCCAATATCCAGGTAGCCGCCCAGTCCCAGGCTCTCTCCGTTGATGACCACGTCCTGGATATCCGGAATCGTCACCACCTTGTTGGAGAGCGTGGGATCCAGGGAGACGGAGTGGATGGCGTGGATGACCGTGTCCTTCTGCATGTCCGTGCCCAGGAAGAAGTCCATGCCGAATTCAAAGAACTCCCACAGGACCCCGATAGTCATGGAGAAGCAGAAGGCCACCAGGGCCAGGAACGCCGGGGACAGATGGAAGGTGATCCGGTCATCGTCGTTCAGCAGCATCACCATGGAGAAGCCTACCGCCGCGGCCAGGAAGCCGTTGATGGTGTGGAGCATGGTGTCCCATCCGGGGATTACCACATAAAAGGCGTTGACCTCACCCAGAATTTCTGCCGCAAAGATGAAGCAGAAAATGGTGATCTCCAGGGGCGGCGGCAGCTCGATCCGCAGCTTCACCTGGATCCAGCTGGGCACGTAGAGCAGCAGAAGCGTGAGAATGCAGAAGAAGGCGCCCTCGTAGTTGGCCAGCATAATCTGCCGCACCAGCACCACCAGCACCAGAATCCGCAGGATGGAAAAGACGATGAAGGAGCTTTTGTGTTCCCGCAGCTCCCGCGCCATGGCCTCCTGAAATGCCTTTTTATACTGCTTCTTTTCTTTCTTTGTCGACTTCAATGGGTTACCTCCTTCGGTCGGTCCGGTTCTTCAAAAATCGGCAGGGCGCCCTCTTGCTCGGCAAGGGCCACATCGGCCCGTGAGCGGAGGGTCCAGTAGGCCATCCGCATCCCAAATTTGCGGCACAGCCGCACTGCCGGCTTTTCCCGGTCTCCGAACCGGTAGGCCACAAAATCCGGCCGGGTGAATGCATTGTAGAAGAGATTCGTCAGCGCCAAGCGGTTCCAGGGACCCTGGCCGGATGGATGGCGGTGGAAATCCTGGGACAGCTGGCCCCGCAGCACCGACGGCCGGTGGCGGCGCAGCCACCGCAGCGGCCGGGGGTCAAAGCTCTCCACACAGTAGTCTATGGAGAAGCGGTCCAGGCAATCCACCGTATCCCGGGCCAGCGCCGCGGCGCCGTGCCGGTCGGTCTTCAGCTCCACCACCAGCGGCGCCCGTCCGGCAAACAGGGGGAGCACCTCCTCCAGAAGAGGGATGTGTTCCTCTGAGCCTGCCAGCCGGAGAGCGGCAAGCTCCTCCGCGGTTTTTTCCGCCACCCGACCGGGAACGCCGCACATCCGCTCCAAATCCCCGTCGTGGATCACCACTAGGCGTCCATCCCGGGTCAGATGGACATCCAGTTCGGCGCCGTATCCGGCCTCCGCCGCCCAGCGGAAGGCTGCCAGGGAGTTCTCCGGCACGCCGGGGCCGTGGAGGCCCCGGTGGGCGTACCGAAAGCCCTCCAGCTTTTCCCAGCCAGGACCATCCCGCCGGCCGTGGAGCAGGAACCAGACCAGCAGGTATCCAAGCCCGGCCAGGGCAGCTGCCGCAGCAGCGGCTGCCGCTAAAATCAGCAGCAATTCGACCATAAACACCTCCGCCAAATCCGGGCATCGGGGAGCGGACCGCCCCGGGATGGACCGCAGATTCCTTCAAACAAAATAAAGAATACCACAAAGCCGGCCCGCTGACAAGCGGGCCGGCTTTGTGAAATACCCGGCGGCATCAGATTTGCGCCTTCTTTTTCTCCAACAGGCAGAGCACGCAGGCTGCCAAAACGGCGCCCAGCAGCGCGATGTCCATTACGCGTCCCCCGTTCTCTTGCTGAGTCGGATGCACTCAAGGGCATAGACTGTTTGCATCGCGCCCCACACCGCCAGCACCGCCGCGATGGGCAGCAGGCCGAAGTCAAACACAAAGTTCAGGATCAGCAGGGCCACCCACAGGAAGATGCAGACCTTGGTCCCCACCATATAGGCCCGGTAGCAGGCCTGGCCGATCTGGGCCCGCTCCGCCTCGTCGCAGCTGTCCATCCAGGTCTTCTGGAATTTCGTGTCGTAAACGCTGCCCCGCTTCTCCGGATTGATCCGGCGCTCCAGGTCCACGATCTTCTGCTGGAGCACCACCAGCACCGCCACAGACGCCAGAAAGAGGATCAGGTCCGGCAGAAAGCGGTCGTAGATGATGGAGGCGGCGAAGAAGAAAAAGTCCAGGATTATCACCAGCCCCGTCAGCAGCAGAGCCCAGCTCAGCTGCTGCTCCGCCGCGTCCATGGCGTCCTCGTCCTCCCCATCCCAGGCGGCAAAGCGCCGTTTGGCGGCGGCATAGAGGTACCAGCCCGCCCCCAGCAGCACCACGGCGCTGCCGACGATGCCCCAGGGCGCACACACCGCCAGCACCCGGTCCAGGGCCTGCCGCACCGTCTCCGCCACGCCAGCGGCCCCAGCCACACCGGTGAAAAAGCCCAGCACGCCGCCCAGCAGCCCGAACAGCAGAATTGTCAGCAGGTATTTGGGCAGCGCCCTGCGGTTGTCCCGCCTCACGTTATCGCTCATGGCATTCATCCTCCTGATAGGTAAAAATGTCCTCCACGGTCACACCGCAGATCCTGGCAAGCTTCAGCGCCAGCGTCACCGAGGGGGAGTAGTCCCCCCGTTCGATCTGGCTGATGGTCTGGCGGGAAACACCCGCCAGGGCGCCCATCTCCTGCTGGTTGACCCCCAGCCGGGCCCGGTGCTCCTTCAGCCGGTTGTACAGCGGCATCCGCTCATCCCCTTTCCTGACAATGATCCAAGTCAAAATGACAATTATTCTTGTCAAATATAGCATAGCACTGACAAGGATTCTTGTCAATAAAAAATTGAATCTGCGCACAAAAACCGGCCGCCCAATTTGGACGGCCGGTTTTTGAACAGATGTAGGGCGGCGGAAAGAACGCTCACTGCCGGGAGGGTGGGGGAGGCGGGTCCCGCCATTTCTCCGGTGGGACTGCCTTGCTCACCAGCCGGTTTTTCACATAGCTGCGGAACAGGGCGTAGATCACGGAGCACAGCGGGATGAAGAACAGCATCCCTGTGATCCCCATGAGCTTGCCGCCCAGAGTGACGGCGGCCAGCACCCAGATGGAGGGCAGCCCCACGGAGGAACCCACCACATGGGGGTAGATCAGGTTTCCCTCGATCTGCTGGAGCACCAGGAACAGCACGATGAACCACAGCGCCTTCCAGGGATCGTCGATGGCGATGAGCAGTGCGCCCACAGCGCAGCCGATAAAAGCCCCCACAATGGGGATCAGGGCGGTCAGGGCGATCAGGACGCCCACCAGCAGGGCGTAGGGCATCCGGAAGATGGTCATGGCCGCGACGAACAGCGTGCCCAGAATGCAGGCCTCCAGGCACTGGCCGGAGAGGAAGCTGGAGAAGGTCCGCCCGGACAGCCGCAGGACGTCCAGCGTCCGGTCGGCCTGCCGCAGGGGCAGCAGGCCGTAAATCACCTGGCGGCCCTGGCGGCCCAGCTTCTCCTTCTGCAGCAGGACATAGAAGGAGAAGATCAGGCTGATGACAAAGGTGCTGACACCGCTGACCACACCGCCGATGAACCCACCGGAGGAGACAATCCCGGCCCCAATTGCCTTGGCGATCTCCAGAGCCTTGGCAGAAAGCTCCTGCCATTGGATCTCCTCCTGCAGCTTCATCAGCTGCTCCTCCAGTAGAGGCCACAGGTCCTGCAGGTTCTCCGCCAGGGCGGTGAGCTGGTGCTCCAGTCGCTGGAAGGCGGCAGGAATCTCCCGAATGATGGACATGACTGCATCTGCGATGCCCGGGCCGATCACCAGGCCAGCCAGGGCCAGCACACCGATCACCGCGACCAGGGTCAGCACCAGGGCCAGGGGGCGGCGGAGCTTTGCGCCCTTCCGGTTTCTGGGGAACAGGTGCCGCTCGATGGCCCGCATGGGCACATTCAGGATAAAGGCCAGGGCGCCGCCCAGCAGAAACGGCGCCAAAATCCCAAGCAGCCAGCCCAGCGCCGCCAGGACTGCATCCAGGCGCTGCAGTGCGCAGTAAAACGCCACACCGCCGCAGACCACCAGCAGAAGTCCTTTGATCTTCTGTTTGTTCCATTCCATGAACGGTAAACTCTCTTTCCGGCCCGGAGGGCCTGTCTCAACGGGCTTCCTGCTCCTTCCGATACTGGGCGGCAGCTTCCAGATACTCCTCCATGGCCGCCCGATTGCCTTCGATCTCCTCCGGCTTCAGGGGCCGCACCACCTTGGCGGGGCTGCCCAGAATCATGGACCCGTCCGGGGCGTCCATTTTTCCGGTGACCAGGGCCCCGGCACCCACGATACAGTCGCTGCCGATCTTCGCGTCGTTGAGGACAATGGCCCCCATGCCGATCAGGGTGTTGTCCCCCACTGTGCAGCCGTGGACGATGGCCCCGTGGCCGATGGTGCAGCCCCTGCCCACCACCGTCTCCTCGTGGAGGATGGCCCCGTCCTGAATATTGGTGTCCGCTCCCACGGTGATGGGGCCCATGTCCCCCCGCAGGACCGCACCGTACCAGATGCTGACGCCCTTTGCCAGCCGCACGTCTCCGGTGACGGAGGCGCCCTCCGCAATCAGCACGTTCTCGTCAGTCTTTCTCAGCTCGTATGTCATGGTCTCTCCTCTTTCTCTCTGATTTCAGATCTCCGGGGCGAAGTTGCCGTCCACGAACACTGGGATTTCCTTTCCGTCGTGGGTAATACCCAGGATGTTCAGGTCCGGCGTGCCCACCATGAAGTCCACGTGGGTGATGGAGTCGTTGAGGCCCCGGGCCTTCAGCTCGTCCTTGCTCATGGCCTGGCCGTCCTTGAGGCAGGGATAGGCCTCGCCGAAGGCGATGTGGCAGGCCGCATTCTCGTCGAACAGGGTGTTGTAGAACAGGATCTTCTGGTTGGAGATAGGGCTGTCATAGGGCACCAGGGCCACCTCGCCGAAGTAGCTGGCCCCTTCATCCACAGTGACGGCGGCCTTGAGGGCCTCCTCCCCCTGTTCTGCGTGAACCTCCACGATCTTCCCGTCCTTCACCACAAAGTGGAACTTGTCAATGATGGTGCCGTTGTGGGACAGGGGCAGGGCGGAGTAGACCACGCCGTTGACGCCGGTCTTCAGGGGAGAGGTGAAGACCTCCTCCGTGGGGATATTGGCGATATAGGTGCGGCCAGACAGAGTCACGTCGTTGCCCGCCTCCCAGATGTGGTCCTCCGGCAGTTCCACAGTCAGGTCCGTGCCCAGGGAGTTGGTGTAGTGGAGGGACTTGAAGTTCAGCTGGTTCAGCTTCTCCACCCGATGGGCCAGGGTCTCGATATGCCGGTGCCACTTGTCTACGCACCTGCCGTCGCCGGTAATGCGCACTGCCTGGAAGATGGCCTCCCACAGTTTGTCCATTGCCTCGCTCTCCGCAAGATCCGGGAACACCTTCTTCGCCCAGCTGGGGATGGGGATGGAGGCGATGCACCAGGGGAAGCCGCCGCACATCTGGAGACGGTCGAAGTCCTTCAAAGCCCTCCCGCTGGCCTGCTGGGCCCGGACGATCCGGCTGTGGTCCACGCCCTTGAGGTTCTCCGGATCGCTGGCGGAGATGGCCAGATACGCCGCCCCCTCCAGGGCGTAGTCGTTGTAGAAGTGCCGCCGCCACAGGGGCACGGTGTCGAACACCTCGTCAGCCGCATGGAGGTACTTCATCCGGCCCAGTTCATCGTCGCCCCAGTTCATCACCACCTCCCGGCAACCGGCCTGATAGGCCTCCGCCGCACAGAGACGGGCGAAAAAGGCGCACTCCACAGGCGAGGAGATCACCAGCGGCTGCCCCCTCTGGATATTCAGGCCCACCCGCACCAGCAGCTGGGCGTATTCCGTCAGTTTTTCTTTCATGGATTCCATTTGATTCCATCCTTTCCAAGGGTTTCCTCACCCAGAGAATATTGTAGAGCATCTCTCCCGTAAAGTAAAGCGGGGGCCGCCGGGATTCAAAAATCGTTTACGATTCCCCCGCCCGGTCCTTTCGCAGGGAGATCAGCGTGGCGTTCAGCTCCGCCCCCATGATAAGGGTCACGGCGGTCATATACAGCCAGATCAAAAGGGCGATGGCCGTGCCGATGGAGCCGTACAGCAGGGAGTAGTCGGCAAAGTTCTCCACGTATGTGGAGTACAGCCAGTTCAGCGCCAGCCAGGCCCCCAGGGCCGCCATAGTGCCGGGCCAGATGTTCCGCCAGGGCTGGCGGCCGTCCTGAGACAGGGCGTACAGGAAGAACAGGGCGAAATACCCTGCCACCGCCGCCACCGGGAACCGCAGCTTCGCCCACAGCACCGCCCAGAACCGGGGCAGGCCGAAGCTGTCCACGGCGTAGAGTAGCAGCCGGTCTCCCACAGACATCAGCGTCAGGGTCAGGGCGATGGTGGCGATCAGCACCGCCGTGTACAGCAGCGTTTTCACCAGCTGGGGCAGCGCGCCCCGGGGCGGGCCCAGGTGATAGGCGATCCGCACGGAGCGCATCAGCGTGTTGGTGGCCCGCATGGGGAAGTACAGGGAGAAGAACAGGCCGAACAGCAGCAGCTTCACACTGGGGTTCCGGCCCACATAGGTGAGGTACACCCCGATGAAGGACACGATCTCCCGGGGCAGGAACTCCTGCACCGCGGCCAGAATGGCATCCACGTCCAGCTGCAGCAGGCCCAGCAGGGAGCTGACAAAGATCAGCAGGGGAAAGATCATGAACAGCAGGTAAAACGCCAGAGCCGCTCCCTGCATCCCCACATTGTGGCGCAGATACCGCTGCACCAGCAGATAGATGCCCCGCAGAAAGCGGTTTTGGGGCAGCTCCATCCAGGCTCGCCTTTGCACGCAGGCCACCTCCTCTCCGTGTGCATCCATAGTATGCACAGAATACCACCGATCTGTTCCGCAGCGGTGCAGAATTCTGTCGGGCGGCAGAGACTCACTCCCAAGTCTGCCAGATTTCCGGATGGTAGCCCACTGTGGCCTCCCTTCCATTGCGGACGATGGGGGTCACGAACAGCTCCGGGTGCTCCAGCAGCTTCTCCTCCCGGGCGTCCGGGGTGATATAGGCCATGTACAGGTCCTCATAGGCCCGGCATTTCGTGTTCACCAGGGCGTCAAAGCCCACTTTCTGCTTGACGGACTGGTACTCCCGGGGGGATAATCCCTTTGAGGGCAGGTCGATATACTGGTACTTGATGCGGCGCTCCTTGAACCAGCGCTCCGCCTTCTTGGAGTCGAAGGACTTAGAGGAACCGAAGATCTGAATGTTCATGCCTGTGCTCCTGTCTCAATAAAATTGGAAATTGGAATGGAGGGTCCGGTATGACGGACAGTATTAAACGGCTGAAGGAACTGGTGGACAGCTCCGACAACATCGTGTTTTTCGGGGGGGCCGGCGTTTCCACAGAGTCCGGCATCCCGGACTTCCGCAGCACTGGCGGCCTATATCACCAGGAATGGAAATATCCGCCTGAAGTGATTTTAAGCCATACATTTTACGAAAGCAACCCCGAAGAATTTTTCCGCTTCTACCGGGCCAAGCTGCTGGCCCCGGACGCCAAGCCCAACGCCGCCCATAAAAAGCTGGCGGAGTGGGAGGCGGAGGGCCGGTTGAAAGCCGTCATCACCCAGAACATCGACGGGCTCCACCAGGCCGCCGGCAGCCGGAACGTGCTGGAGCTCCACGGCAGCGTCCACCGGAACCACTGCCAGCGGTGCGGGAAATTTTACGGTCTGGAGCATATCCTCCGCACGGAGGGCGTGCCCCGGTGCAGCTGCGGCGGCATCATCAAGCCGGATGTGGTGCTCTATGAGGAGGGGCTGGATCAGGGGACGCTGGAGGCAGCCGTCCGCGCCCTGGCGGAGGCGGATATGCTGATGATCGGCGGCACCTCCCTGAACGTCTATCCCGCCGCGGGGCTGATTCGATACTATCAGGGGCACAGGCTGGTGCTCCTCAACAAGTCGCCGGTGGCCCGGGATCTGGCCGCGGATCTGGTGATTACTGACCCCATCGGCGAGACCCTGGCCCAGCTGTGAGGCGCTTCGGCGCCGGAGTTCTTCAGGCAGCCCTCGGAGGGCTGCCTGTTGCTTTTTTGAATTTGCAAGTTCGAAAAAAGAAAAATTCAAAAGTTTTCTTATTTTTTCAAAAATATTTTTTAAAACGGTTGAAAATGCAATTTTTTAATGATACTATTGCAAATAGTACAACGGCTGCATGCCGCCGAAAGGAGCGCGCACCCCTATGGTCTGGAAAGAGAACCGTGAGAACGCCTATTGTGAGATCACCCCCGCCATTCTCGCGCTGAAGGAGCAGTGGGAGAAGAAAAACTACATCGACCCCAAGCTCTATAAGGAGTATAACGTCAAGCGCGGCCTGCGGGACGAGGACGGCCGCGGCGTGCTCACCGGCCTGACCCGGGTGGGTGAGATCCAGTCTTACAGCGTCACGGAGGGGGAGCACATCGTCCCCCAGGACGGTATGCTTTACTACCGGGGCATCGATTGCCGGGAGCTGGTGAAGGGCTCCGAGGGGCGCCGCTTCGCCTTTGAAGAGACGGCCTATCTGCTGCTCTTCGGCGAACTGCCCACCGCCGCCCAACTGGAGGCATTCTGCCAGCAGCTGGCCTCCTACCGGACGCTGCCCACCAATTTCTTCCGGGACGTGATTATGAAGGCGCCGCCCCGGGATCTGATGAACACCATGCAGCGGGGCATCCTGACGCTGTTCTGCTATGATGACAAGCCCAACGACATCGGGCTGGAGAATGTGCTGCGCCAGTGCCTGCAGCTGATGAGCAATATGCCCGTGCTGGCCATCTACGCCTATCAGGCCTGGCGGTTCAGTCAGGGGGAGAGCCTGTTTATCCACGTGCCCAAGCCGGAGCTGTCCACCGCGGAGAACTTCCTGCGGATGCTGCGGGAGGACTGCAGCTACACCGATCTGGAGGCCCGGACCCTGGACGTGGCCCTGATCCTCCACGCGGACAACGGCGGCGGCAACAACTCCACCTTCACCAACCATGTGGTCACCTCCTCCGGAACAGATACCTATTCTGCCATCGCCGCGTCCATGGCCTCGTTGAAGGGTCCCCGCCACGGCGGCGCCAACAGCAAGGTGATGGCCATGATGGACGATGTGAAGGAGCACGTGCGGGACTGGAATGACGAGGGCTGCGTGGCGGACTATCTCACCAGGATCCTGAACAAGGATGCCTTCGACCGCAGCGGCCTGATCTACGGCCTGGGCCACGCGGTCTACACCAAGACCGACCCCCGGTGCGAGGTGTTCCGGGCCTACGTGAATCACCTGGCGGCGGAAAAGGGCCGGGAGGACGAGCTGGCCCTGTACGCCAATGTGGAGAAGATCGGCAAGCAGCTGCTGATGGAGCGGCAGCACAAGTCTGTGCTCTCCACCAACATCGACTTTTACAGCGGATTTGTCTATGAGATGCTGGGCCTGCCCAAGGAGCTGTATACGCCCCTGTTCGCCGTGGCCCGTATCGCCGGCTGGAGTGCCCACCGGATGGAGGAGCTCTCCGTGGGAGGCAAGCTGATCCGCCCCCGGTATGAGTGTGTGGAGGAGCACCGTCCCTATACGTCCATGGACCGGCGCTGAACAGGTCAGGCGGCCGGGACCGTCTTCGGCGGTCCCGGCCGAATTCCTGGTCCATGGAAATTTTTTCGACTGATCGGGGAAAAACAGTTGACATTTGGATCTCGACTGGCTATAATAATCAAGCAGTCTTTTTTAGGGGACGAACATTTGCGGCTGTGCTGGAACTGGTAGACAGGCCAGCTTGAGGTGCTGGTGTCCGAATCGACGTGTGGGTTCAAATCCCGTCAGCCGCACCATACGGTGTCTCTGAAAAGATAACCGCTCTATGCGCGAGTGGTGGAATTGGCAGACTCGCTAGATTCAGGTTCTAGTGTCCATTACGGACGTGCGGGTTCAAGTCCCGCCTCGCGCACCACGTTCCACCGGAGGGCTCCCTTCCGGTGGAACACCCCAACGGGGAGATACAGGGAGCAAAGTTCATATCGACGCGCGAGTGGTGGAATTGGCAGACTCGCTAGATTCAGGTTCTAGTGTCCATTACGGACGTGCGGGTTCAAGTCCCGCCTCGCGCACCAAAGAGAAAGGGCTTCCTATCCGGAAGTCCTTTCTCTTTGGGCTCCGGCAGCCGAAGGCGGCCTCCGCCCTTCGGTGATTCAAATGCTCGGCGGAAGTGAATTCCGCCTGCGCCGAGGTTTTATCTACGGCAAAGCGCCCGTGCGGCGCAAATGCGCCGCCGGCCAGAAGGCCGGTGGGGTGGGTCTCCTATACCTTTTCGAGATTTTAAAATATCGATTTTGACCGTCCCTTCTCAAAAGAGAGACATCTGCGGAAAGTAGATGTCTCTCTTTTTGAATTTTGGATGCTTTTGGCAGGGCACCATCAGCGCCGCGGCAACCTGTACAGCCGCCTCGTAAGCCCGTCATGCGTTTTTGTCCCAGCTGGTGGTTCCCCAAAGAGCAGCCAGGTCCCGTTCGAGCTTCTGCATCTCCGCCTCCAGCTCCTCAGAGACAGGGTACAGGCGGATCGCCCTGAAGATATAAGACATCATCACAGTGAGCAGATGATAGGTGGAGTCGTAAAATGTAAAGGGATGCATTTTGGAGCGGATATCCTGCCCGTGGACAAACGCGCAGGCCCATTGATACGTCTGATAGAGCTCCGTTTCCTGCAGGTATTCACAAACATGGGAGAAGTAGATCCGGCCTTTGCCCGGGATCACGGAAACCAGCCACTCGTTTTCGTTGCCCTTTTTGAACCGCCGGATTGTTTCCTCCGGCTCTCGGTTCCATGCGCTGCAAAGTGCATACACGGTTTTGAGTTTTGCCTGCCGCAGCGCCCCATCCTGGCCAGGGAGGCTGCGGATCATCCCGCAGAGAAACCAGTCTTCCAAAAGGCGGGCGCTCTTTTCCTGCTTCAGCACCTTCCCGTAGACACAGCACTCCATCAGAGTCCGCGTCATCGCCGCTGCGGAAAACAGATTCCCGCCCACAAACATGTTGAAGAGCTCGTTGATCAGCTCGCGCATGTGAAGACGCCACTGGAGCAGATAGTTTTGCGGGTCATAGGGCTCTGGGGGCAGCAGCGCATACTCTGCGTCCAGCTCCTGGTAGCGCTTCAAAAAATCCGAGACCTGTTTGAGATAGGCGTATACAGTCGCCTCGGACTGATATTCGGTGTGGCTAAAATTCTCCACATACAGGTCGTCTAGGCTGTGGTCCTTCTCATTTCTGGCGTGGGAAATTTCCAGCCGTTCGGGCACATCATTCCGCTGTGGGTTCTTGTTCCTGTCAGAAATCAGTGGGAAATGAACTTCCGTAAGAAACGGAAGCAGAAATGTCAATCCGAATCCCTTTTGGAGCTCCAGCATATCCGCGTCAAACCTGCCCTGCGCATTGCGGTGTCCGTCAATGTCAAGGTACAGGGTTCTCGGCTTTCCCGGCTCCTTCTTTTCCGCGGCGTATACCAAGGACACAAGATCCTTTGCCGCCTTCTCAAAATTTTCCCACCGCATAACACGGTGGTATAGCGCGACGCCTGCCTGATCCATGTGATCCCTCCTGTTCCGATTTTAAGAATCACAAGCTCCAGGGCCCAAGCGCAGGCCCTGGAGCTTGTGACCGTCATTCCCACTCGTTGTTGGGCATCGTGTTTAACGGATTTTGCTTCATAAATTTGATACCTCATTTTTTTGATTATTTGATGTGTCCATATTATCCAGCCTATA
>QWCV01000317.1_pt1 | contig 60208 bp, 55 predicted proteins | sample 1972621 | NCBI WGS metagenome assembly QWCV01 (sample SAMN09866699, study PRJNA288562) | Human gut metagenome isolate pre2_stool, whole genome shotgun sequencing... | isolation source: gut | host: Homo sapiens | place: USA: California | reverse complement strand
AGACTATTTTTATTATATCATGAAAGGAGTTTTAACTTGAAGCTAAAGCTACTGATTCCCCCAGCATAGCTGGGGGTTTTATTGTGGTCAACCCACAAATATTAAAACTGCCTTGGTGGGCAGTTTTTTTTATATATGTACAAGGGGCGCCAAGGGGGCTTAGCACTCCTTGATAATTAATTCATTAATTTTTCCGCTAGCTCTCTACACTTTGCTAGTGCTTCTGCATCTGGATGGTCGTATGCGATAAGTGCGTCTACAACTGATATGCCGCTATCAGCGCATTCGTTTTTCCAAAGATCCATCCACTCTCCACTGTTCCACTCGTATGAACCGAAGATGGCAACTTTTTTGTCTTTGATTATGTCTTTAATGCTATCAAAGTACGGTCTGAAATAGTCCTCTTCAAGTTCTTCTGCGCCCATAGCTGGGCATCCAAGTGCTAGAAGTTCTGCCTCTTTCGCATCATCAAGGCTTGCTTCTTCTACTGATACAAGCTTTGTATCTGCTCCAAGCTCTTTTAGCTTTGCAGCAATTTCATTTGCCATGGCTTCTGTGTTACCTGTGCCTGACCAGTATATTACGCTCGCTTTCATAAAAAACCTCCTTTTGTTAGTCATTGCTAACTGAATCCATTATACAATATATTTTTATAAAAAGCAAGAGTATTTTATAAAAATTTTTATAAAGTGTAAACTATATTTATGGTCATATTTTTATTTGAGTAAATATAATTATAAAAAAACTTCCCGTCAATAACAGGAAGTCCCGTGTGAGTAACTACTCCAATGCTCCGCCTCATGACGAGCCGCTACCGGCTGTACATGTGTAGCAGTGATTCATAGTTCTGATTTTTCGTCCGATTAAATCATTTTTTTCTATATCGAAGATGGTTTTGTGAGGACCAGCTATGCTCATGCCGAGCGCTAGATTAAAATCGCAATCGTGAAGAGTGCCGTCGTAATCAACCGATAGCGTGTCAAGGCACATAAGCTCATCAACTGTAGCTGGATTAAAAGCATCGCAAAGCCTTGTTAAATACCTTTGCATGTTGTTTGACCTCTCTAGCCACTCGCCAAAGCGTCCTATAGGTGAATTGGTCATGCTGAATAAATTATTAAAATCTATATCGTACTCGTCCTTAAGCTTTGTTCTGTATATTGCCTCGAGTTCTTCTTGACTAGATGGTATCATCGCACCGCTGGGGTTATATACAAGATTTAGCTGAAGCGCCGCATCTCTTCCATAACCAAGTGTACAAAGCCTTTGAAGTACATCGATTGAGTCGTGAAAAACGCCTATGCCTCTTACTTTATCTGTCTTTACTTCTTCATAGAACGGAAGTGAAGCAACTATCTCTACTTTTCTCTCTTTTAAAAATTCTGGTATATCTTTATACTCATCATCATTATAAATAGTTAAATTTGATCTAGTCATAATTTTTTTGCCCATGGATGAGGCTGTATCGATAAGATATTTATAAACCCTGCTCATCTCTGGTGCTCCGCCTGTTATATCAAGCGTAGTAAAGTCCCAGTCCCTAAGAAGCTCCATTGCTCTTTCGGCTGTACGCATCTGCATATCCTCATCTCTTGCAGGTGAGCACTCAACGTGACAATGCTTGCACGCCAAATTGCACTTCCTCGTTATATTTAACTGAAGTGTCTTCGGGTTTTTTGCAAGTATATCATGGCCTACAGTCTTTGCAAATGGCTGAACCGCTTCTTGTAAACTCTTTAGATAAGACAATTACATCTCCATATCATCAGCAAGTTTTTTCATTTGAGTTGAGTAAGCAAGGACTGCTCCGCCAGTTATTGAGCTAGCTACGTGAACCGCTTCCATCATTTCTTCTTTAGTATATCCTTGGTCCAAACAAGCTGTTGTGTAAGCTTCGATGCAGTATGGACAATGAATTGCGTGTGCAACTGCTAGTGCGATAAGTGATTTTTCTCTGCCGCTTAGCTTGCCATCTTGGTAAACGCTTCCGTAATAAGCCATGAAATTATCCCATAGCTCCTTATTTAGTTCGCCTAAAGCACCTCTACCAAATTCTTGTAAATCTTTTCTTTCAAAATATTGACTCATTTTTTATTCCTCCTTAAATATTATTATGGTCTTTAAAGCTATTTACCCAAAAAAAGAGCGGATATATCATAACCGCTCTATTATAAATATTATTTATAGTTTATGCTGTAATCATAGATAAAATTATCTAAATCTTACGCTTGCTCCGCTCTTATTGTTTGATTTTTCAAGTATCTCTACCCAATCAAGTGACTTTCCTGTACCGATGGCAACGCATTCAACAGGGTCTTCAGCGACTCTACATGGTATACCTGTTTTTTCTGTAACAAGTGTATCAAGGCCTTTTAGTAAGGCTCCTCCGCCTGTAAGTATAATGCCTCTACCTGAGATGTCGGCTGCTAGTTCTGGCGGTGTTCTTTCAAGTACTGTGTGAACTGCCTCGATAATCTCTTGAACTGGCTCTTTAAGTGCTTCAAGCATATCTGATGAAGATACTACCACGTTCATTGGTAGGCCACTCATAAGATTTCTGCCCTTTACTTCCATGTATTGTTCTTCTTCAAGTGGATAAGCGCATCCTATAGTTACTTTAAGCTCTTCGGATGATCTTTCGCCTATCATCATCTTGAATTTCTTTCTAATAAACTTAGTTATTGCTTCGTCACAATTGTCACCAGCTACTTTGATTGACTTACTTACAACGATGCCTCCAAGTGAAATAACTGCGATGTCTGTTGTTCCTCCGCCTATATCTATAATCATATTGCCATTAGGCTGAGTGATATCTAGTCCAGCGCCGATAGCTGCCGCGATTGGTTCTTCGATAAGATAAGTTTTTATTGCGCCTGCTTCGTTCGCAGCCTCAATAACTGCTCTCTTCTCAACTTCTGTACAGCCGCTTGGAACGCAAACAATAAGTCTTGGCTTGAAAAGCATTCTGCCAAGTGCCTTTTGTATAAAATACTTAAGCATTCTTTGTGTAACGCTGTAGTCTGAGATAACTCCTTCTCTAAGCGGTCTAATCGCAACGATGTTGCCTGGTGTTCTACCAAGCATCTTTCTTGCTTCTTCGCCAACTGCTAAGAATTTATTTGTATATTGGTCTATCGCTACGACAGACGGTTCTTTAAGTACTATACCTTTGCCTTTTACATAAACAAGCACACTCGCTGTACCTAAGTCTATGCCTACATCAGATCTTAATCCCATGCGTATCCTCCTTATTCCTCTACTCTATAGACTTTTGCGCCTAATGATCTAAATTTCTCTTCAAAATCTTCATATCCTCTATCGATATGATATATATCCGAAAGTGTTGTATCGCCCTCTGCACATAGAGCTGCTATGACAAGCGCGGCCCCAGCTCTAAGGTCTGTCGCCCTAACTTCTGCTGCGTGAAGCTTTTCTACGCCTTTAATCGTTGCCGTCCTATCCTCTACATCGATGTCTGCACCAAGCTTTCTAAGCTCATCGACGTGCATAAATCTGTTTTCAAAAACAGTTTCGATTACTTCTGATTTTCCTTCGATAAGTGTTTCAAGCGCCATGAATTGAGCTTGCATATCTGTTGGAAATCCTGGATATGGTAGCGTTTTTACCTTGATTGGCTTAAGTTTTTTAGTCGCTATGATTCTTAATGAGTCAGCCTCTTCATATATTTCGCAGCCTGCTTCACGAAGCTTAGCTATAACCGGTCTCATGTGACTAACGATAACGTTATTTAGTATGATATCACCATGTGTTGCAGCTGCAGCTACCATAAAGGTTCCTGCCTCTATCCTGTCTGGCATGATTTGATGAGTCGCTCCTAAAAGTTTTTCAACGCCTCTTATACGGATAGTTGAAGTGCCTGCGCCATATATCTTTGCGCCCATCTTGTTTAAAAAGTTTACCATGTCAACTATTTCTGGCTCCATAGCCGCGTTATCGATGACTGTCTCGCCTTGAGCAAGAACTGCCGCTAAGATAATGTTTTGTGTTGCGCCAACCGATGGAAAGTCAAGATAAATCTTGTTACCAGCTAAATTATCCGCATGAGCAAATATATCTGTGTACTCATCAGCTTCTTCAACGTCAACGTTTACGCCAAGTGATCTAAAGCCTTTTAAGTGCAAATCAACTGGTCTTGCGCCGATAGCGCATCCGCCCGGCATTGATGACCTTGCCTTACCCATCCTGCCGATAAGAGCCCCCATAACTATGAATGATGCTCTCATCTTATGCATCAATTGATAATCAACTTCGTATTTATTTATAGTATTTGAATTTATTTTTACTCTATGTTCATCTAATTTCTCAACCGTTGCCCCAAGTGACTCAAGTACTTCGCACATGACCTCAACATCTTTTAGCTTAGGTAAATCTTCTAAGATGATGTCTTCAGTGCCAAGTATAGTCGCAGCAAGTATTGGTAGTGCAGCATTTTTCGCGCCGCTGACTCTAACTTTTCCTAATAAAGGGCTCGATTCTTTTATAAGTAATTTTGCCAATTAAATACCTCTTTCTAATTTAATCAGTACTATTTTATCACATATGAACAAATATTTCTACTATTTTTATAAAAAAATTCCTATACGCTTATGGTATAGGAACTTTTTAAATATTTTTTTAATTTTTTTATTAATATTCAACGAATTTTGATGCTGGTGCACTACAGATTGGGCACTTTTCTTCTTCGCCTGTTAATGAGATGAATCCGCATACTGGACATAGATAAATCTTTTCTACGTCTAGGTCTTTTCCTGCGTCAACTGCTTCTTTTGCTTTTAAAAACAGTTTTTCATGAACTTTTTCTGCTTCGATCGCGAATTTCATTGCTGATACAGCGGCTTTTTCGCCTTGCTCTTCAGCAACTAATATGTAGCTTGGATACATTTCTGTATGTTCAAAATGTTCTCCACCTGCGGCTGCTTCTAGGTTTTTGGATGTACCGTGGTCACCAAATCCTGCGCCTGATGTTACTGAGAAGTCTCCTGAAAGATCTTTCATCGCTCTAAAGTGTAGATGAGCGTGAACTCTTTCTGCTTCTGCTGTTGCTTCAAAAAGTCTAGCTACGTTCTTATAGCCTTCTTTTTCTGCTGCACCTGCCCAATAAAGATAACGCATGTGCGCTTGTGATTCTCCTCCAAACGCTGATTGAAGGTTTGTTTGTGTCATTGCTCTCATAATTTTTCCCCCTAAAATTTATTTTATAGCATTGCTATATATATTTAAAGGGTGCACTTAAGCACCCTCAAATACTTATAATTATTCTCTTCTACCTAGTTCCTTATCATATAGATATAAGCCTGTGTAGCCATCTTTTAAGTTTTCTAATACTTCAACTATAGTTCTCATGTTGTCTTCTTCTTCAGCTTGTTCTTTTAAGAACCAGTTTAAGAATTCAACAACTACATAGTTCTTTTCCTTAAGTGCTAAGTCATAGATGTTTTCGATTCTCTTTGTAACTTCTTGTTCATGAGCGTAAGCTGTCTTAAAGATTTCAAGAACTGATTTGTATTCCTTCATTGGTTCAGGAATTGCTTTTAATTCAACTCTTTCACCAATTTCTTCGATGAAATTTTTAAATTTAGTAGCATGTTCATATTCTTCATGAGCTTGTTTATCCATGAAATGAGAGAAGCCATCCCAAGCTTTGTCCTTTAAATCATGTACCATAGCTAAGTAAATATAGCCACTTTCCAATTCAAAATTGTATTGTTCTACTAGAGCATCTACAACTTTCTTACTAATTTTCATATCAAAATACCCCCCTAAATGTAATTAATTTTTATATCTTTAAAGCCAAGACCTTGAAGCAATTTTCTTAAGATTTTATCAGCATTATCTTGTGCTCTCTCAAGCAAACCATCTTTCTTAGCCTTTAGCTCACGAGCGTTCAATTCTTTTTTAAGTGTATCTTGGTAGTCACCCAAGTCTAAAGGATTAAATATATTGTTCTTTTGATCAAGTATGACCATGGACTTTTCATCTAAAACACTGTCTGTGATTGTTGCAACTGGCACATCAAGCTCAACGCTTGTCTCTTTTATGTCCTTAACAACAGCTTTGCTAAGGTCAACGCCTGCTTTGATGTAGCCATTGTACTTTATGATGTAGCTTTTATCAGTGAAAGGTATCTTCATATCCATAAGAGTTAAACTATCTTTGTATGTTAATATGTCTGTGTAATTGTACTCGACCGTTACTAAGTCTCCTATGTCTTCGATGGAAGCCTTTAGATTGTCAACTCTTTCTTCTTTATTTAGACCTATAAATTTCTTTCTAAAGAAGAAAAAATATACCGCAATCAAAGCTATAAGTAAAAATACTAAAATTCTATAAAAACGCAGTCTTCTCTGCCTTTGATTCATCCTTGTCATACTAAACCACCGGTGTATACATTTCAAAAACGCTATATACAGGAACTTTTTCATCCATAAGTGCCTTTAATATGGCTGGTATGTTCCTTATCTCAGTTTGTATTTGAAAACCGTTGTATCTAAAGACTATATCTTCAGATTTAATGTTCTCTAAACTAGATAATAGCTTGACTATATTATATTCTGAATAATCTTCACTCTTGTAATCGACAATAAAAAAGATCTTCTTTTTCTTGTCGAATTCTTTCTGCACATCTATCCTATTAATAAGAAGAACGTCATTCATAATATTCATCCTTTCTTTACACTAAGTATCATCTGTTATAAATATACCCACTAAAGATTTAAAATAAACATTTATTTTCTTATTATAATAGCTATGAAAAATTTAGACAAAAAAATAAGCCTAAGTAAAAACTTAAGCTTGGTGCCCAGAGCCGGGATCGAACCAGCCACACGTAGATTTTCAGTCTACTGCTCTACCGACTGAGCTATCTGGGCAAATTGGTGGACCTTCAGGGACTCGAACCCCGGACCTGCCGGTTATGAGCCGGACGCTCTAACCAACTGAGCTAAAGGTCCCAACAACGAATATTATACAATAATGAAAAGAAAATGTCAAGAATTTTTTAAATTTTATTGAGATAAAGATTATAAAGGCAGCCCTTGCGAGCTGCCTTTAAACGTTTTACTAAATTTTATTTTAAAGATAATAATGTTTTAAGCATAAATATATTTTTCAGCTTAAATTTATTTTTTAAGCGTAATTAATAATTATAGAAATATGCCTTGATCTCATTAAATAAGTCTTCATCATAATTATTTCTATCGTATTTTTTCATATCAAGCGCTCCGTATACGTTGTATACTTCATCAGGAAGTATCAAGTTGCCGTCTTTTAGGCTTACAAAGGGACTAAACTTAAGTTCTCTGTCTTCACCATCAATGCAAATCTCTCCATTTGGCGCTATATCTGAAATATTTTGGCAGATAAGAACAGGGCCAGTAAAGGATTTTCCATCTAAAAAATCATTTTTAACTGGTGAAAGTTTTCCTGTGTCCAAAAGTTCTAGCTCTTTGAGTGAAACTTTTGCTGCTCTGTACTTTGGAATCACTATATAAAATTCTTGCGCCATAAGATAAGTCTTATTAGTCTCTTCGTTCTTGGCAAGAACTAATAACTTATTTATGTCTTTGACATCGTAGTACTCTGAGCTCCATAATTTTAATTTTGATAAAACTTCTTTAAGAGTTTCTTCATCGTAGGCACTGCCCAAAGGGACTACCATAGCTTTTTTCCTATCGCTCTTAAGACTAATGCCTAATTTGTCTGCCATAGCCACATATAAATCAGAATATTTTTTACTCTCTTCATCGTCTTTTTCGTCTTTTCTTTTAGCTTCTTCTAGCTCATTTTTTTCTCTCTCTGTTTCTCTTAATTGATCTTCAAGATATCTAATGCGCCTTTCTTTTTCTATAAGCAAGTTTGTCTGTCTTATATATACGAAAGAAACTACAGCTAAAGCAATAAGCAGTACACATATTATAAGTATCATAAATTGTTTTTTATTCATGTTCTCACTTCCTTTGATATAATTATACCACCATTTAGATGATAATTTCATCTTGTAACATATATTTAATCAAAAGGAAAGCCTCATCATTTGACGAGGCTCTAAAAAAAGAAATGAGGGGTAGAATAAAGTATATTCTGTATTTATGAATTTTAATTAATTTATTGCAAAATAAAATTATGAGTTTTGTTATTATAAATTAATCTTTTATTACTTGTTTTAGCGATAAGAATAAAAATGCGATCCCTATAGTGATTGATGCGTGTCCTGCTCCAGCTGTCCAAGATATAATTGCGTCTACTAAATTATTGCTTATGGCTAAAACTTCATATACGCCTCTTGCAAATAGCATTGAAGCTGTTATAATAAGTCCAAAATTATAATAATCATAGAAACGTTTAAAATATTCACTCTTAGTAAGATCTGTGATTAAAGCAAATGCTGTAACGATTAAAAACATTATCATTCCTAAAGCAAAAAGATGTGTGTGAACCTTTCCAAGTCTTGTAACTCCTGTAAATGCCATGTACTTTGTAAATTCTCTGTGAAAAACTCCAGCCAATAATCCAGCAATGGCATAAATAAATGCTGTGTCAATTAATTTTCTCTTGCTAATTTCTTTCTTTTTCATACCTTTCTCCTTTCATGTCAAAATACCCAATCAAAACTGTCCATACATAAGCGCAAGTCTTTGGTATCATAAGTAAACCAATATTTGGATACTTTTGTGAGTATAAAACAACTGGTGCATAAAAAGCAAAACTTAAAAATATAGTAAACCACATATATTTAAAATTTTTGTCCTTATGCTCTTTTTGTGATTTATAAAAAATCAACATAATTATAATTCCTATCAATAAAAATGGCAAATTTCTATATATTGCCCATGACAATGGCGGATTAAGCGATAAAAAATCATTTATCGGGCAAAGACAAAGAAGCACTCTAAGCAAAGCTAAGCCATATATTGTCATAGTTAATTCGCGTCTACCACTAATTTTGTAGCGAAGACGCCAAACATAATAAAGAATTACGTAAAAGACTGTCATGGTGATGGATGTGATGAGCTTACCAAGGCCAAGAAGCGCCACATAATTTTCTTCACCTGTTGTTAATAAAGCTATCATCCTAGGAATTAAGTGAAAAGCGTCTCCAAAGCCTAGTACTAATGCCATAAGCCCAAAGAGATGATACTCTTTTCTGCCCTTTGCCTCTCTCAACATGATTGTTCCGATACTAATAACTGTGATTAAATAAATCGCATCGAATAAACTTTCAAAAATTGCTCGCATTTACACCACTCCTTTTATAAGCGCCTTGCCGATATTTCAAGGGCTACTAATATATCAATTTTTCAACTGCTTTTATAAAAAACTCTTTATCGAAATTCTTATCAAGTATAAGACTCATTATATTTAAAACAATTAAATTTATAAATCCCTCAGCTTTAAAATCATCTGAGAATGCATCTTCTTTAAGAGATTTATCCATGTACAAAACTTCTAAGAGTCTTGACTTAAGTCTAGCGATATATAATTGCATTGATGACTTTGCCTTTGACTTATCATTAGTTTGAAGCATAAGAGTATGAAGAGTGAAAAAGTTTGGATACTTTTTAACTCCTGAATCTATATGATCAAAAAGACTTTTCAAAAACTCTGAAAAAGATAATACTTCTTTATCATCTGCCTGAAATATATCTTCCCAAACACTTTTTATTGCTTCAACGATAAGTTCATCCTTAGAAGGAAAATAATAATAGATAATCCCAACTGACAAATTAAGCTCATTGGCAAGGCCTCTAATGCTAAGTGCATTAAGACCATCTCTTGCGACTATTTCTCTAATTTTCAATATTATAGCATCCTTTGTTGTACGAGAATTGTTCATACGTCCTCCTAACTGAACCATGTTCAATATTATTATAGCATTGATTAATTTTTTTGTCAATAGTTTTGCGTTAAAAAAAGACTAGAGTTCATCTAGTCTTTGTCTTTAATTAAATGGATGATAGAAAACTGCTGAATCATCTAAATCAAAAGCGCCTTCCTTTATATAAAATTTATATGCCTCAGAATTTTTTAGTGTAGTGAAGAATGCGCCGCTCACGCCAATATTTTTTAATTCGTCCCTTGCTCCCTCATATAATTTTTTTGCTATGCCTTGTCTTCTATGGGCGCTAGAAACAAAGAGTTCATCTATATAATAAGTCCTTTGCTTTGAATATGGTCTAATATTTCCCAAGATGGCTCCAAGTGCATCATCCCCATCACAAGCGATAAGGCCAAAAAAGTTTGGAAAGGCTAAAAGGCACTTTATTGCTTCTTCAGCACTCTCTTCTGTCCACTCGTCGTTCCAAGGCGCTTCGTTATAAATCGACTTCATAAGCTTAGCTAGTTTTTCAATATCTTTTTCTTCGATTTTTCTAATTATCATAAATATCTCTTTATTTTTATTAATGAGTTTTGCCGCCTGTTATTTTTATGTCATCCTTATTATTTACAATCGCTTCTATAGCTAGTGTCAAGCCTTTGACTATAGTATCAAGCGCCATCGATGGCATGTTCTTCTTATCTACAACTTGTTCTGGTAGGAATGGAATGTGTATAAAGCCTGTTCTCATTTCATTGTGCTTAGTAGCTTGTATATGTGCTACACCGTATAGTACGTGATTGCAGATAAAGGTACCTGCTGTGTTTGACACGCTCGCTGGCACTCCGCCATCTTGTATATTTTTAACCATGGCCTTGATTGGAAGTGTCGAGAAATATGCTGCTGGTCCATCTTCAGCAACCTTTTCATCTATAGGTTGATTGCCCTCGTTGTCCTTTATTCTGCAGTCGTCGCAGTTGATGCCGACTCTTTCAACAGTAATGTCGGGTCTGCCGCCTGCTTGTCCAATTGATAAAACAACATCTGGATGCACTTCTTCAATCTTCTCTCTAATTTTATCTACTGATTTACCTATTACAGTAGGTATCTCTAACTTAATTATTTCAGCTCCGGCAATTGTATCAGGAAGTTTCTTTACTGATTCAATCGCTGGGTTGATCTTTTCTCCGCCAAAGGGGTCAAAGCCTGTTACTAATATCTTCAAAATATCGTCTCCTTTCAAGTTCTTTCTCTTTTTTCTAAATTTTATCTAAATCCTATTAATAACATTAATATAATGTGTACTACGATTAAAGGTATAGCAACTGGTGCTTGTGCCTTTATTATAGTGTATTTATCTTTTGTTTCAAGTATTGCGCCTGGAACTATATTGAAGTTTGCAGCCATCGGTGTTAGTAGTGTACCACAGTAGCCGCAAGTCATACCAAGTGCGCCTATGATGGCAGGATTACCGCCATTGGCAATAACAAATGGAACGCCAACGCCTAGTGTAATAACTGTAAACGCCGCGAAGGCATTACCCATAATCATAGTAAAGACTACCATACCAACGCAATAAGCGATTACGCCTAAAACTTTTGCTTCAGCTGGAACTACAGCTGAAACGCCTGAGCCAATGATTTCGCCAACGCCTGCTGCTGCAAATACTGTTCCTAGTGCTCCAAGTAATTGAGGAAGTAATGATGAACTGCCTATTTGCATAAGCATCTTACTTGTATCTTCCTTTGTTTCAGAGTATTTTGCTTTTGTTATGATAAGTGCGATGATGATGGCAAGTACTGATGAAATGCCAAGTGTTTGAGCTGATGTGAATCCGAAGAATACATCTGCGCCATCTTTTACGTCAACAGCTAATTTAAAGCTCTTGAATTGTGCCATAATCATGGCGATGGCTCCTATTGCAAGTGCTGGAATAAATATCTTGTTTCCAACTTTCTTACCATAAGCTACTTTTTGTTCTTCATCTTGTGCCTTGAACTCGCCTATTTGCACTTGTTTTGTAAGTGTTAGTGCGCCTAATAGCATTAAGCAGCCGCCTATGATGGCTCCGCCATGTTCATTGCTATCGATAATAAACTTACCTGCTCCAAAAAGTATACCTAAAATTGTCCAGAAAAGAAATGTACCGATAGGAGCTTTTTTATTCTTTAATCCTCTAATTCCAGTCATAATGCAGACGATACCACATAAAATGTAGATGACTTCATCAATTATAGCTGAATTAGCATATATAAATTTAAACATTCTTTAGCTCCTTTCTTAAACTTCTTTCAAATAGGTAGCATTGAACTAGTGATAAAATCACCATTGCAACGCCGGCTAGTATTGAGCCTTGAGCGATTTCTGCGTTTGTTACTTGGTAGCCAGCTCCTGCTAGTGTACCTTGTATTAATAAAACACCGCTCGCAACTGGGAATATGTTTTGTCCGAAGAAGTTTCCGTAGTTTTCTGCGGCACCTGCAAGTCCCTTAAGCTCTTCTAATTTCTTTTCTGAAAGATTAACAGTTTTTGCTGCAGCACCTTCAGCCATAGGTAGTATAAGTGGTCTAACGAATTGAATGTGTCCACCTAATCTTAAAGATAATATAGCTGCCACCCATCTAATTAAGATGTATAAGCCAACAACGCCACCTGCGCTTGCTGATTTAATCTTCCTAATGGCATCAGCCGCTCTGTCTTTAAGTCCGTACCTTTCCATAATAGCGATTAGCGGTAGACTTAAGAAGAATAGTGACATGTATCTGTTTGTTACAAAGCCCTTTCCAATCAAGTCTAAAACTTCTACTAATGACATACCTGATACCAAGCCAGTTACTAGGCCAGATATCAAAACAACTGCTACAACATCAAGCTTTAGTGCAAAGCCGACAACTATTAGCAGTACGCCTATTAAAACTAAGTAATTCATATATATACCTCCTTTTTTAAATTATACCATATTTAAACTATTAATACACTAAATTTAATTATTTTTTTACAAATTTCGCACTTGCTATAAAAACTATTTACATATATAATAGTAATAAGAAAATAGTTATAGGAGGTTATTATGAGAAAAAAGATTTTTATTTTGCTTATAGGCATATTTTTACTAACAAGCAAGGCTAGTGCGCGTAACATAGCCACTGTTAAAGATGTAAATATAAGTGTCGACGGCAATGTTCAAAGCGTTAGCTGCTACAACATTAAAGGCTATAACTACTTCAAGCTAAGGGATGTGGCTAAATTAATGATGGGCACTCAAAAAGGTTTCGATATTGAGCTTACACAAAATGGTAAACCTATAGCAGTTGTTGGCAAAACTTATACAGCAAATGGTGATGAGTTAAGTCCACTTAATAATAAAAGTATAAAAGTAAATCCAAAATTTCAATCCCTTAGTGCCATGCCTAAAGAAGGCACATATTCAAACACCTTCGTATTTAAGACATACAACATTGCAAACTACAATTACATGAGCCTAAGAGACATAGCTTTAGCAGTGGACTTTTCACTTGGCTATGATGAAGCAAGTAAAACAATCAATATTGATAGCTCAAGTAACTATGTCTACCAAAGCAAATCAAGAGCAGAAAAAATTGATACCATGATTGATTATGTTTACTGGGTTTTAGGAACACCATATTGTTACCTAGACTGCTCAGGACTTGTGTCATCAGCTATACAAGCAGCAGGCTTTGACGTTCCAGCCGAAATGCTATATTCATGGACACTTGAAGGATATCCAGAATACTTTGTAGAAGTACCTATGAATCAATTACAAAAAGGAGATATCTTAAACAAATCAGGTCAGCATATGATGCTCTACATTGGTGATGGCAAAATTGCTGAATCGATAGAAGCAACTGGAGTAAGAATAACTAAGCTTAGAACAAAAGGCTATAAAGCATATAGAATAACTGAATAATTTATAAAAAACTAATCCTCTGAAAAAATTCAGAGGATTTTTTATATCTATATTTATAATTTTTACACATAAGAAAAGAGCCTATCAATCGATACGCTCTTTTCTTTATTAGAATTACTACTATTTACTTTTCAAAAACTCTTTGGAATTTATCTTGATATATCTTGTATTTTGATATATTGATATTAAATTCATTGATATTCTTTCTTATATTATGAGCAAGATAATAATCATTATCATGTAAGAATGAGTTACTTGCACATAGAATATCTTCATATAAAGGCATCATTGGATTAATATCAACATAGTTAATCAAAGCATCATCGTTTTTATCGATGTATTCCTTATCAACTAGTCTTTCAAATGCTTTATTAGATACAGCTGCAACTTCTTGTCTAGTTATTGGCATGTCAGCATCGAATTTTGCTATGCCATTAGTATAAATATTTAACCAGCCTTCTCTATATGCTGCTTCGATTTCTTCTGTTGCCCAGTGTCCAAGTCTTAAGCCCATAGTGTTTCCGCTTATAGCTTTTAAGTGTTGGAATCTTCTAAGAGTTGCTACCCACTCGGCCCTTGTAATTTTGCCTTCTGGTTTGAAAGTACCATCGCTGTATCCTTGGAAGACACCTGCTTGAGAAACTATTCTAACAGCTTCTGTATACCAAGTCTCGCCAATGTCTGTGTAGCTTATAGGGTAGAATGGATCGTAAGCGTAGCCGTCAGCCTTTAGAGCGTTTGCTAAGATTTGAGCAGCTTCAGACCTTCTTAGACCGTCATATGGTCTAAACTTGCCGTTAAAGCCTTGCATGTATCTAAGCTCCTTAAGTCTTTCGTTGTCTTTGATCTTAACAATCTTTTCAACTATCTTTTCTTTTTCAACGATTCTGTCTCTATAAATGATTTGTGGTTCACTTGGTTTTGGTTCTTCTGCCTTTTTATAAGATGCTTCTATGACTATCATACTGTTAGTGTATCTTTCTAAGAAAATACCTGTAACTTCCTTATAACCATAGTTTGCGCCGCTGTCTCTTCTTTGCCAATGATCAAAAATCCATTGACGTCCATCTAAAGGATCTCTTAAGCCAACTATCTTTGAACCATCTTCTGGTATAGTGATTTCTTTTGTAGGGTTAACCCAATATCTCTTATCTATAGCATTCTGTGCCCTTTCTTCTTCTGGTCCATTAAGATCTACTTTTGTTGTAACCCTTACACAAACGTAATTATCTGGTCTAGCAGGTGCATCTTCCCCATCTGGCCAGTAAATAACATCATCACTTACGTTATAATTTACTTCTACTTCTTCAACTTTTCCATTTGGATAAGTTATTACTATAGTAGTACTTCCAGGTCCTGGATTATTTGTATTTGGCTTATTACCGTCTTTAAATTCATATACAGTTCCTGGTGGCAAATTATTTACATTAGTTGGATTGTTATCATCATAAGTGTTGCTAATAAAGTCTCTTGGACTTGGCTCTGAGTTTAGTGGTAGGCACTTGCCATCTATTTTCTTTGGTTCAACATCTTTATCTTGTTCATAAACAGCTTCTATGATTGTTTCTTCGCTGAAGCTGTCTTTAATAATGCTTTCATAAACTTTATCGCCATCTTTTACTTTCCACTTAGTAAATTTATTTAATCTGTTTACTCCATCAACTGCTTCTACTTTTCCTGTTGGATTATTAACAGGGATCAAAACTTCTTTACCTGGTTTAACCCAGAATGTCTTTTTAAAATATGTGTTATCTGTAGCTGAATTAGTTGTATCTACAATTACTTTAACATAAGTTTCTGGTACGCTTGGTTTGTCTTTGCCGATTTGTTCAACAACATTGTCAACAACTAAAATTGGTACCTCAACTTCTTTTTCTTCGCCATTTGTAAATTTAATCTTTACTTTTGCTGTTACGCTACCCACTTGAGAAACGTTAGGCTCTGTAACTACTTCAATACCTTGAACTTTTGTTGCAAAGTCTATACCTTCTTCACCTAACTTAGCTGTCAAAGCTTTTTTATACATTTCATTGCTTGGTTTATCACCTATACCTGTTACTACTGTATCTGCTGTAATCGTTGGTTCTGGTACAGTCTTTTCGTACACAGCTGTGATTGTAGTTTCATTTTGAGTAAAAGTATTTGTTAGTGGCATTGACCATTCTTTAAATTTCCAAACAAGCGCGTTGCCATTAACGTCAGTAACAACATTATTTAAAGCGTCCTTAACAGTATCACCTGTAGGATTTGTAACGTTAATTGTTACTTGAGTATTTTTCTTAACCCAGAATGTTTTTTCAAATTTTGTATCATCAGTTGCTTTTTCAATGTCATTTTCTGTTGTTTTTACAATAACTTTTACGAAGTCTTCTGGTACATCTGGTTTTTTGTTTGGATCAGTTTGTTCAACTACATTTGATACATATTTAGCAACAAGGGTTATATCTTTTTCAACTTTTGACTTAGTTGGATCGAAGTCTTGTCCATCAACTTGCCAGCCTGTAAATGTGTAACCATTTTTTGTAGGAGGTGTTACTGATCCAATTGTCTCATTATGCTTTATTTTCTTTGGTTCTATATAAGTGCCACCATCTGTATTGAAATCTACATTGTGGTAATCAGTATCCCATACCGCTGTTGCAGTTGTATTGTCATTGATTGTAAATTTTTCGCCTGGCTTATAAGTTTCGTCGCCTATCTTCCAACCTGTTAAAACATAATTATCTTTCTTAAGGTCATTGCCACCAGCTAAAGTGATCTCTGTTCCAATGTCATAGGTTAAAGCTGCCGGTACATTTCCTGACGTTGCATCAGTAGCCTTATAAGTTAAAGTTACTTTAGATAGTTTAAATTGTGCAATATATGTCCTATCGCTTGTAACAGGATATTTTTTGTCAATGCCTGTAAACCATTTGTCAAACATATAGTTTTTATTTACACTAGTTTCTGGAATTGGTAAATCATTTGAACCAACCATGGTATTTTTATTAGGATTTACATAATAAGTCTTGTTGCCGCCAACAATTTGACCATTTTCTCCCGCTATAAATTCAACTTTAACATATCCTGGGTGACTTGTTGTATCAACATCTTTTAATTCTTTGAAGTTATATTTAAAGGTTGCATCTTCTGAAAAAGTATCATTTAAGTTTTTATTCTTATCGTTTGACCAGTTTCCACCTATTTCTGTATAACCTACATTAGGATTCTTGAAAATAGCTTCTGCTTTAGATGTTAAGTCAACAGGTTTAGTTGGATTTACATAGTAAGATGTAGTTCCTATAAGCTTACCATTTCCATCGCTTACAAATTCTACCTTTACATAACCATTAGGTTTAATTTTGTCACCTTCAATGATATCTTCTAAAGCTTTGTATTCAGCCTTAATTTTATAATCTGCTGATTTTGCAGGTAAGTTGACAGATAATTTTTGGTCCCAATTATTAAACTCATATCCTGTACTTGGATTTACTGTAGGTGCTGGCACTGTAACATCAACACCTGGTTTAACCCAGTAAGTTTGTGTTCCAGATAATTCGCCATGCTGTCCTTTATCAAATACAACTTTTACATATCCATCGATTTCTGTATCGCTAATATTATTCTTATCATAATATTGTGCTGTAATTCTGTCCCCATCTTTGAAAAATGTTTCTTTTTCTAAGTTTACATCCCAACGAGCAAAAACATTATTGGTTGTTGGTTTAACCTTTGGTTCATGATCTTTTAATACAACTGGTTTTTTGGGATTAACATATACAATTTTTTCTGTATTATTTGTTCCTTCAATAAGTCCCTTGCTTGTTGTATCAAAAGTAACTGTTGCGTATCCTTCTGGTTTAGTAACGCCAGGTCCAGGTACTATTACAGGATCAAGCTCTTTGTATTTAGCTGTAACAGTCTTGTCAGCTTTTATTGGGAAACTATCATCAGTGTCCCACTTGTTATCAAATGTATATCCTGTGTCAGGAGTTACATTTGGCTTTGTAATTTCAGCTAAAGTTTTAGCTGGGTCAGCTTTTGGATTTACATAGTAAACCGTTTGACCTGTTATAGTTTTTCCGCCATTACCCTTTTCAAAGGTTAAAGTTACATAGCCATCTGGTTTAGTATTCGCATTTCCTTGATTATCAGTTGCAGGGATTATATCACCAATTTTTTTGAAAGTTCCTTCAATAGTTGTTGGTCCGTTATATTTTTTCTCTGTCGCTGGATCTGGTGACCACGAATTGAATTCATAACCTACATTAGCACTTGTTACAGGTGCCTTTAACGTTACTTTCCTATTTGGATCAACATAGTAAGTTTTAGTTTGTCCATCTAATATTGAACCGCCTTGGCCCTTAATTTTGAATTCAACCTTTACATAACCAGGTTTATCTACCAATGACACAGCACCTATTTGAGCAAATTTGGCTGTAATTGTTGTGTCTTTCTTGTAATTTGTATTTTGTGCAGAGTTTTGTGACCATGATGCAAATTCATATCCAGTGTTTCCAATTGCTTCTGGTGGATTAAATGCAACATATTTTGTTGGGTTTACATAGTACTGTTTAACACCCTTAAGACTACCATTAGCTTCTGCTACAAAAGTAACTGTTACATATCCATCAGGCTTTGTATTTCCATCTGCAGGTATAAATGAGTCAAGTTCTCTCGCCTTTGCTGTTACAACTATGTCTGTTTCTGTAATTTCAGTAGCATCGTCCTGATCCCATTTAACAAATTCATAACCAGTTTCAGCTTTTACCTCTGGTTTTACAAGTTCTGTATTTCCAAGTTTTATTCCTGCATTTTTCTTTACATAGTAGTGTTTTACATTATTTAACTTTAATCCTTTTTCTGCTACAAATGTTACCCTTACATATCCATCAGGTCTTGTTGTTGGATTTTCAACAGGATCATAAGGGATAATATTTTGTACTTCAGTATACTCTGCTGTAATAGTTGTTGCTTTTGTAAATTTTCCTTTTATTCCACTTGTCCAAGTTCTTGAAGTGTCTTCATCTGACTTCCAATCTTTGAAAGTGTAAGCTTTAGCTTGTTCAGTTTGTGTCTTTTCAATAGTCTTTCCTGTTGGATTTGTAACTGGTATTGTTACTTCCTTAGTAGGATTAACCCAGAATGTTTTTGTAAATTCAGTTGTAGCCTTGTCAGTTGTCTTAACAATAACTTTTACAAAGTCCGTTGGTACAGGTGGTTTCTTGTTTGGATCTGTTTGTTCAACTACATCATTTGTAAAGCCTGGTGAAATTACTGTTTCTTTATCAGTAAACTTGTGACGTTTTGTAAAGTCGAAAACTCCATTTTCATTTTGTCCATCTTTATCAGCAGACCAATGAGTGAAACCTAAGTTAGCTTTTTCTTCATCTGTCAATTTAATTTCAGGAATTTCTACCCAAGCCTTTGTATTTACATAATAAATTTTGCTATCTTTATTACCCGGTTCTCCTGTTGGGTTTACTGTTACTTTTACGTAATTGCCAGTTACATTCTTTAACTCGCCTTGTTCAGCTTTTGATAGGAACAATGGTTTATCTGTTCCAGTAAGTGCTTCGTAAACGTTTTTATAAACTGTTATAGGTATATCAAGCTCTTGTGGCTCTTTTTTATCTGGGAATGTAACCTTAGCCTTGATCTTTACTGTGCGAACAAGCTCATCTTTGTCAGCGGCTTTCTTTTCATTTACTAAGTTATATACATCTTCATCTGTCTTTAATTCATGTTCAGCACCAGTATCATCTACATAGACAAACTTTATTTCAGTTCCTGTCGGTAGTGGTTTTACAACATCCTTTTCCTTCCATTCAAGTTGTTTCTTTAAATCGTCAATCTTCGGAGCAAAGTCATTTGTCCAAGTATTATTAGGGTCTTTGAAAGCTTCTGTTCTTACAAGTCCCTTTGCTGATAATCCTGACCATTCAAATTTTGCTGTGAATACATAATAATCTTTCTTTTCATTTTCTATAATTGTATTTGGATTTAATAATGGTTTATCGTCCCACTTTATAAATTTCTTTCCATTTTCTGGTGTGATGTAATACTTGCCCGTTTCTTTTTTGTCTTCTTCTACAGGCTTTTCTGGAACTGGAAGTAAATCTGATTTAAGTCCCTTTATTACATTGTAGTATAATTCTGTCTTTGAATTTCCATCCTTGTCGGTAAAGGCTCCGCCCTTATCTGCCTTAAATGTAACTCTTACATATCCATTTGGAACTGGATCGTTCTCTGGAACATCTATAACTCTAACGTCTCTGTAGTAGAAGAACACTTCGTCAAGACCTGTTCCATTGATTCCATTAAGCTTTCCTTGAGCATCTAAGTCGAAGAAAAGTTGTTGCTGTCTTTTGCTCTCAAGCTTCCAGCCTTTTATAGGTTTGTAATTTCTCGCATCATAATCGCTTTTACCATTTACAATGTAGTCAGAGTCAATAATTCCGTACTTTTTAACAAGTTCATTTATCTTAGTCTCTTTATCATCTTTACTTAAAGTATTATCATTTATAGTTTCTTCAATTTCTTTTTTGCCTCTTAAGTCAATGTAGTTGACTCTATATTTTGTTTGTCTAAATCTTCTGTAGTAAAAGTGGAAGTCATTACTATCAAATTTTGGCTCTACAATGCCATTTTGGTTATAAGTGTTCTTTCTTTTGTAATGTCCGTCAGCATCTTTATGTTCGTCTATATAAGTCTTATAGTCTTTTGAGCCTTTGGCAGGTTTCATATTCTGTAAGCTATCCCACTCTACTTGAGGAATAAGATACCAGTTCTCGCCTTGCTTGCTAGCTACGGCAGCCATAAATTTATTTTCTCTCTTCTTAGCTAGTGGTTGAACATATGGTGATTTAGTTTCGCCAAGTTTGATAAGCTCCTCATTTCCAGCTTCATACTCATTATAGTCAAGGTCTAAGAAGTGGTGATAAGCATTTATATTTACTAGGTGGTTAGGAACCCATATAGCTCTTAAATATACGTCCGATGTTATTTCATTACCAAAAGCATATAACTCTTCTGTTTTATATTTATTCTTGTATGAATAATCTTCTCCTTGAGTTGGATTATTGTTTATAAATCTAACTCTTTCCCAGCCGAGGAAGTCGTAGCCTTCTTTTCTTGGTTTTAAACTATAAGAATTGTACTTAGGCTCTCTTATGTTCATTCTATTTTCGACTTCAAATACCTTGATGCTTCCATTTTTTTCGTCAGCTTTTTTTACAGGAAGAACATACTTTGTCTTGCCTAATGAAGTTTCTATAGACTCTCCAGCTTTATGAGTTGCAATGTCGTTTGCTTCTATAGAGTAATTAGTGTTTCCGCCGTTTAGGTCGAACTTGACTGTATACTTATTATTTGGTTCTCCCCACTTGGCAAAAAGGAATTGGTCATAATGAAGTTTTGTTTCGTTACCATCTTTTACTAAGCTTTCACCAGCTGGATCAAGTGCCCAGCCTTTGAATTCCCAATCGTTTGGTACCCAAGCCGGTTTTTTAGGTTTGATCTTTGTATCTAAGTCCAAATTCTTTAGTGGATATTCATAATACACATCAAAAAGATCTTCGCCCGCTGTATATTCGTTGTCGTTTTTAATCTTCTTCGGATCGTTGTTTAGTTTTAACTTGTACCTGTTACGAGTGTAGTTTGCATAATTGTAGGCATTTACCCCATTAAAGGATTTTGTGCCCCAAGGAAATTTATCGATGTATTCTATCTTGTCAGCGTCACTTCTAAAAGGCGTCTTTTCATTTCTCTCATCATTTAACTCATCAAAAGTTTTATATACGGTCCAATTTCCAACCGAACCTTTTTCTCGTCCTATCACTTCTGCCGACCTTGTCTCTTCTTTAAGGGTAAAGCCTTGAAGATGAGGCAAACCGAAGTCATAATCTTCGCCTGCACTCGTATCGCTCTTCCAATAGGACATATCATAATCGATTTGTTCCTTGCCTTCAAAATCGTCCTTTATAATATCAATGTGATGGACAACAGCTTTCTCATAGGATGTCGATCCAATGGAAATCTCATATTTGTCCCTAGCTTTTGTTTTATTTTCTCCTATAGGTATTTGATCTGAGTGACCAAATTCCTCAAAATCTCCTGTACCCACTACATCTTGACTGTCGATAAAATCTTCTGCACTTAAACGATAGGGTGGCGTGTCGCGAAAAATTAGTTCACCCGCGTTATTGTTAATTATCCAGCCTATTAGGCCGATGTCAACACCTTTTTCGCTACTAGCAGGCGGAAGATTTGAAACTTCCACATCCTTTGGCCATATTTTATTTAAGCTTTGGTTGAAGCGAACAGCTACTTTATAAGGAGCTCCTTCTTTCCCTATGACTTGTCCATTTCTTGTTATAATAGGCCAGTAGCTACCTGCATTCTCAAATCCCGCTTCATTAGCAGCTGTAAAGTAAAGGGTATAGACTCTGCGGTCGTAGTAGACATTGTAGACCGTTTCCCCAGTTGCCAAGACTTTCTTTTGAACTTTATTTGCTGGTTTAGCTGGATCTGGCACTTTATTTGCATCTTCTGTTAACTTTTCATTTAAAAAGTAATATCTTTCAAACTCATCTTTATCGTTTTGAGCCTTTCCCAAGCGTTGAACATCTAAGTCTGGAAAAGCGATATTTCCTTTATCAGCTCCTCTATTATTTTCTGCAATATCCTTAAGACTTGGTTGGCTTCCAGTGACTGCATCTTTAACTACATAAGAGCCGATGAATTCATACTTGTCTCTTAGAGCTTTTGTATCTTTATCGTCATAATCTGCTTTTTCAGTCCAATACTGTATAGTATAATCAGCTGTTGGTTTTTCCTTCCAATATGCTGTAAAGACTATATCACTAGCTGGCATAGCGTTTACAAAGCCATTATTAATTATATCGTTGTTAATTTTTAAAGTCTTTTTAGGATCATAAATATCTTTTACTTTTTCTGTTTTTTTATTTCCATCTGCATTTGTAAATTCTACTTCATCTTTATTTGTTATAAGTGTACCTGCATCGATTGTTTTTCTATTATTAGCTGGTCCATAAGTTATATCTGTATCTGTTACCCAACCAACAAAGCCGCAGCCTTCTTTTTCTGGCTCTTCATCGTTGTAAGGTATTGTTTTTCCATAGAAAATATTAAGCGAATGAACGTCGCTTCCACCGTTACTGTCAAACTTAACCAAGTAGCGAGCACGGTTGTAACGATATTCGATTTCAATATCCTTAGTAGTTTCTTCTGGTACTTGAGTTATAATTTCATTTTCTTCTGGAACATAACCTGGTCTCTTTATTTGCTCTAAAGGAGTGATGGTTATGGATGAACCTGTTTCTCCCCACTCTTCAGTTTCAATTTCTTTTGTGCTACCGTCCATAAGTCCATATGTGCTTTTATCGTCTAAAGATTGAAATACATGCTTTACCTTAATCTTGTTTCTTTTAGGCGTGTACTGATAGTCTTTCGTACCTTTATACTCAGAACCATCTAAATGACCACTTTTCGCCAATTTCATGATTTTATCATAAGTAATTTTTATAGTTCTTTGGTCGGGTGTCGGCGAAGTATAACCATCAAATTCTGGCTTTGGAATCTCTTTATTTATCTTTGCCTTTTCCTCTTCCGTAGCATCCTCGCCAACCGTTGCGATGTATGGTTCGTAGTTTATGACAAAGTCCTCACCACGTCTAACCTTAAAGTCCCTTCTAGCAGTATAAAGTTTTGCCATGTCTGGATCTTTTATATAATCTCCACTTGTTTTACCGTTAGATAAATCAGGTTTATAAACGTTTACCGGTAAGTTCTCAACGTTTTCATTTAAATACCTGATTGGTTCTAACTTTGTTTCTCCTTCAGCTAAAACGCTAACGGGTAATGATGTTACTAGCATCATCATCACGATGATGAATGTTATAATGCGTTTTGCTTTTAATTTCTCTTTCATAACTTCTCCTTTCACTTATTGTATTAACTATATTTAGTATCTAACAATACATTTCTATATATTATACCACATTTTGTCCTATTTGTAACATGATTCTTGATATTTATATAAAATTATAAATAAAGATATAGTTATATAAAAACCCTCAATACTGATATGAATACTGAGGGCTTTTAACTATAAATTAACTTTGTCTAGCTCTTTTAAATTATATTTATCGATGATGGCCTTAAGCTTTGCTGGATACTTAGGGTCAGTTGCATAACCGCATCTCTTGATTGCGTATACACCTCTTTGGTCGTTGAACATAACTTTTCTAAATGGTGTGTACCATTTCTTTGCGAAGAATAATTCTGTGTGATCAGTGAAAGATTCATCCGCAGATTTATAAGCTCTAAACTTGTCATCAATAGTCACCTTGACATTGTTATAAACTTCCGATGTAGTGATGGTTACAGAACCATTTGAAGATGATCCTTTTATACCGAATAGATTGTTTGAGAATTTTCCTGTGTATTTATCAACAGGTACTGATTGACCCCAACCTGACTCAAGTATAGCTTGCGCTGTAGTGATAGCACCGCTTAGATCGGTTCTTAAAAATTCGCGTCTAGCCACTTTTTTAGTATAGTCAAGGAATTTATCTTTTGCCATTAGTGGCTGCTTTGTATAAATTTTTCCTGTGTATATCCTAAATTTTATGCTCTCGCCCTTGATAAAAGCGTCAATTTGATTGCCTGTAGCATAAATTTCGTTCTCGCCCTCATCTTCTGTGCTAACATTGTATCTATATTTTTCACCATAAGTCACATTTTCTGCTATGGTTTTAGATTTTCCTGTTCTAAGATTTTTGATATAGTAGTTAACGCTGTTCACGCCAACATTTGCCACAGCATTTAAGTCTATATACTTATGAATTATACTGCCTGGAGCAACGCCTTGCAATAAAAGCTTTGAATCGCCCTTAATCATCACAAGTTTGTGTTCACTCTCCATAGTCTTTCCGCTCGCGTCAATACATCTTACAAAAACTTCTTTTTGACCTGCATTTTTAATATTTGGGAAAAACTTGCAAGCGCCATATGATTTAGATTCAATCACTTCTTCAGCCCCTGTCACTGGGTCTCTCAAAACATAATCAGTTCTCATTACGTCAAAATTTCTTTGCGCATTAAGCGTTACTTGTCCTGCGATGATGCCATCTTTAGGTACGCCTGTTATATTTAAGTATGGATTTATGCTCATGGTGAAAGTTTTTGTCTCGCCAAAGTGTTCATTGCCTAGTTCATCGAAGGCAGATAGCATGATAGAGTAGCTGCCAGCGTCCAAATAGCTTGGCTTGAATAAAAATTCTCCTTCTGGATCAAGATTGTCCTTTGTTTCAGTCTTGCCTGTAGTTAAATTTGTAATTATAGCCTTCATCTTTGAAGCGATAAAGTTTATATCAGGTGTAATCTTTAACTCATCTTGCACAAATCCGCCGTTTTCAACGCCTGAGTAAGTTACCCTTGGAAGTACATTTAAATTAATTTTTGCTCCTGCCGCGTCAATTACTCTGCCCTTTTCATCATAAAGAGCAAGAACTAATTTTTTGCTTCCCTCGTCCTTAAGGCTTGGTATAAACTCAAGCGCATCTGCTGCACTTGTCTTTACGTCTTGTATATAGCCTTCGTTCTTGTCATTTAATAACAATAGTTTTGCCTTTGCAAAATTTTTACTAGTGACAAAAGTAAAATTCATCTTAGTAGATATTGTTTGATTTGGCACAAGGCCGACTATAGTAGTACTTGGAGAAACTGTATCAAAGCTACTGGAATCAATAGTAACAGTGCTTGTAGCTTTATCGTAGCCGACACCTATGTTCATAAGCTCAGCTATGGCTCTTAATGGTAAATAAGTTTTGCGATTAACAATGCAAGGACTGGCGTCAGTAAACTTAAGCGAGCCGTCACTATTATCAATAATCTTTGAATCGATATATAGCTTAAAACTATTGCTACTATCACTAACTGTAACGCTCTTTTCGTCGTTGTTCCACTGAACTTCCTTGCCTAAAGCTTCCCCGATGAAACGAAGCGGAACTAAGGTCCTTCTGTTCTTGACAATGGGGCTCGCGCTCTTTGTTACGTTGTTTCCGTCTATAATTAAATTAAGTGACGCCGCCTTTGAGCTCATATTCATAAGGCCTAAAAGCAGTATCGAGACTATAAATAAATTTCTAATTAGCTTTTTCATTCTTTCACCTCTTTTTTTATTATATCATAAAAATTTTTTCTTAGCAATTTTAAAATTATTATAATTTTCGTTTTAAAATTTTATTACATGGGTATTAATTTAATGAACTAAATTGATTGAAAATTTAACAGCAATTAAACTCTATATAAGTATGGGTATACTGTTAATTTAACTATGAGGAGGTATTTAATATGATGAAATCATTCCAAAGGTTTATCGCAATTTATATAATGAAGTGTTTTACATTTGAAATATTTAATAGTTTCATTTTTGGCAAAGTACAAGATATAAGTACGATAATACAAATAATAAATGATAGGATTAATAATCCAAAAGCTGTTCCTTTAGGTGACTCAGGATATCTTCACGCTGAAAGGCAACTTATATCTCCAATTCCCACTTTATCAATAATAGCTAATATACTTATGATAGCTTTTTATGTTGCTATGGCAAGAGAATTATATTTAATGTATAAGTATGGGATAGACAAGTTACAAGAAAAAAAGGAAAGTGAAAATAAATAATTAAATTTCAGTTTAAAATAGTCCAGTAAATCTACATAAAAGTATTTACTGGACTATTTTTTTGCTATATTTTGTAAAATATAAAAAAAGCAAAATCACAAGGTATGGAATCAAGTCAAGTAGCTTGTAATTGATAAATCCTAGGCTTTGTAAAGAGCCTGCAAGATAAGTAAAGACTGCGTAGACAAGGCTTGCGATTGGCGTTAATACTGGATGTATAGCGGAGAAACCTTCAAGCGCCAAGCATACGTAGCCCACATTTTGCGAGATATTTTCTGTGAAGTATGAAAAATACGATAGAGATAAAAAGCTTCCTACAAGTGCTGCAAAAACTGAAGCAAAGAGATTGGCAGTAAAATTTGCCCTTCCAATATCTATTTTTCTAAATAAAGCCTTTTTTTCATCAAGGCCCACGGCTCTTAGCTCAAGTCCTGATTTTGTTTTATATAAAAATATATAATAGATAAGGCTTAGTAATAATCCCAAAACTATAAATATGTCTACGCCAAAGATATTTACGCTAAAATCAATCTTTACAGAACTTGACATGGCGAGATCACCTGCGTACAGATAAAGCATAAGTCCAGATAAGCCGCGAAGAATTAGATTCATCGCTATGCCATAAACAATATCTGAAGCGCCTTTCTTTTTTGTTAAATAAATAAAACTTGTATTTATCACAAGCGTTAGGAGCGCTGCGGCAAAAACGCTCACGGCAAAGGACTGCGTTTCGCTAAAAACAATAAGCGCTGTTATTGCCGAGATATTGACAAGGCCGTCCGCGTGTAAAAGGCAAAGACCAATGTTTCGCATCGCATTGATGGCTAGGCACAATAAAAATATGCGTATAAATGCTCTAAGAATTTCTGTCATCGTGCGCCTCCAATATCGATATAAAGATGAGAACGCCTTGCATTAGGTACATCACAGACGAAACGAATGAAAATTCGGTCTGCATGACAAGGCTTAAAAGTCTTATGTATGTAATTAATATAGCTGGGTAGGCAAGTTTTTTAAAGTCGCCGCGAGCAATTAAAGACACAGTTATCGCGTCAAATCCATAGCCTGTGAAGCCTTGAAGCGAAAAGCGTTCATAGTTTAAAAATAAATATAAAAATGCTGCCACAGATGTAAGCGTAGCAAGGCAAAGCTCAATTGCCCTCTTTTCTTTATTTATATCAGTTCCAGTCGATACTAAGATGCTTGGCGCGTCCTTAATTATTTTTAATTTATTTATTAGAGAGAATTTAATTGCAAAAATTATAAAAATAACAAGAGCAACTACAGCTATAAGAATGCCTAATCTTAAATCAAGATTAAAATCAAATTTTTTAGTAACAGCTGAAGAAATATTTTCATCCGAGAAAAATGTATAGACTAAATAATTTACTAAGCCTAAAATTAGATAGTTAAATATAAGTGATGAAATTATAAGTTTATTCGCATCGCCTCTTGAAACTTTTTTAGGCACTTGCCAAATTAAAAATAAAATTAATGGCGGAAATATTATAGCTGCAAAAGCTTTTCCTAAATAAATCGCAGCTAGTGCAAATAAAAATACACCCATGTGAAAAATGCCTTCAAGCGAAAAATTCATCTCGCCCATTGACAAGGAAAGGTTCATCGCAAGAGACAAAAGTCCGACTATAAGAAATTCTTTGATAAAACTTATTCTATAAAAAGGCGAAGTGAATGGCTTTGCAGCCGCTATAAATATTTCGCTTATTGATATATGAGAGACTATTGCCACCAAAAAAAGTGTTAGAAGCATCAAAAAAGGATATAGCAAAATGAAATATCTCTTAAATGATCTTGATTTCATCAACTATATCCTCCTTTAATTCTTCGTAATCGTCCGAGATGATGTAAATCTCTTTGCCCTCGTCTCGTCTCTTAATTATCGCCTCTTGAGCAAGGGCCTTCGCTTCGAAGTCCATGCCCTTTTTGTAATTATATAAAATGTATACGTCCTCATCACGCTCAAGCTCTCTAAAGAAGACAAGTTTTTGTAAATTGCCTCCAGAGAGAGTATTGTTGATGTCATTTGCCTTGAATTTTAATTTATATTTTGCAATAAAGTCCTCAGCCTTTTTTATATAATCAGTCTTAATATTTTTTAATATATCATATATAAAAATGTTCTTATATGCCGCTTCGTCCACAAGGAGCGCCATTCTGACATCCTTTGGAACGTAAGCAAATTGCTTGAATTTTTTAAGTACTTCTTTTATTTTAGCATCATCTTTTATATATATACCAATAATTTTTTTGCTCGAATTATTTTCTATGATCTCAATTTTTTTCTCAGAATAATTTTTTTGCTTATCTAAGAAAATTCTTCTCGCATCAAAATTTTGAATAAAATCCTCATCATGCGAAACCATTAAAAAACTCTTATCCGATGACTTTATATAATCGATAAGTTTTTTACTCGTAATAAAATCAAGAGCAGCGCTCACCTCATCAAGCAGTATCAGCCTTTTTTCGCTTAGGCTCATCGCAATAAGTTCAAGCGTTTGTTTTTCTATAGTCGTCATAAATTTTAATTTGCGCTCAAGACCATTTATATAAAATGGCGATGTCTTCACTAATTTTTTTACTTCTTTTTCCGCTAGGCCTATGGCGATGGCGATATTGTCATAGCCATTAAGTTCATCAAAAAGCATAAAACTTTGACTCACCACGAAAGCATCGTCAGAAATTATCTCGCCAGTGTAATTTTTTAAATCGCCATGAATGAGCTTTAGAAGAGTCGTTTTGCCTGCGCCGTTCTTACCCACAAGAAAGGCAAGTCTTTCATTAATCTCTAGGCTAAAATTATTAAAAATTTTATTTTCGCCATAAGCAAAGCTCAAATCTTTTATCTTAATCATTGAATTCGCTCCTGATAGTAATTTTATCAGCTTTTAACTCTTCAATAATCTCATTTATCTTGGCTCTATCTGCCTCGCTGACTGTGTTTTTATAAAAATCATTATCAGCTATGCCGATGGCGTCATCTTTTATGCCTAAAAATTCTGTTTTGCCAAATATTTTTTCACCTGCTTTATACTTGTCAATCGCTCTTAATAATGATGTATCAACTCTTTTTAATATTGATGTCAAGATGTATTTTGCTTTTTCTTCGCCAAGTAAAGCTGCTTGATCTGAGTCAACGCCTATGACATAGTGCTCTGTCTCGGCTGCCGAATCAATTATGCCAAGACCAGCTATGGATGCGGCATTGAAAATAATGTCAACGTCCTTCTCCTTGTATAATATATTAGCCAAATCTTTTGCCTTAATCGCATCAGTAAAATTACCAACGTAGCTTGTCAAGACTTTGATGTCCTTATCGATGTATTTCGCCCCATCTTCAAAGCCAAGTAAAAAGTCCTTAACTATCTTATTATCCATGCCGCCAATTAGGCCGATGTTTTTTGTCTTTTTAGCAAAGTCATATCCCTCGCCATTCTCTACAAGTCCAGCAAGTGCTCCAGCTAAGAAGCCGCCTTCATTTTGCTTATAAAGAATCGAGTAGATATTATCATACTTTTTCTCGCCGTCGTTGGCATTGTCATCAAAAAGTATAAAATTTTGCTCTGGATATTTTTCAGAAATTTTTTGCACCTTGTCCTTAAGCTGCCAAGTGCCCACTACAATGATGTCATAAGACTTTGAGCTGACATTTTCTTCGATTATCGCATTGTACTTTGTCTCGTCAACACCCATCTCTATGGTTTTAGTAGTAATTTCTGGATACTTTTCCTTGATTAAGTTCATGCCTGCCTCAGCGCTATCAAAAAAACTTTTGTCGCCAAGTGTGCCATTTATAAGTAAAAGTATATTTAAATCTTTTTTATCATCTTTAGTAATTTTTCCATCTCTAGCGCATCCTGTTAATGTGAGGCACAAGACCATAAGCATGGCCAATATTTTTTTATACATACTAATCTTTTTTGTAAAGCATATCCACGTGCTCTATATCATCTTCAAGATAAGGCTCGGATATCTCTTTAAAACCTTTCTTCACATAATAATTTTTCATATATGTTTGCGCTTGTATCTTGATAGTATCCTCTTTCATGTCGTCTTTGATGAAATCAATCGCTCTTGTAAATAATTTATCTCCGTAGCCATCTTTTCTAAAGTCCTTCTTCACTAAGAAACGGCCAATAGAGACTTCTGGATAGCGAGTACCCTTCTCAGTTATTCTTGCATATCCAATAAGTTCGTCACCCTCTATCATCATAAGATGAACTGAGACTGGATCGTACTCGTCTATATCGTGATATGGGCAGTTTTGCTCAACTACAAAGACAGCTTGTCTTAGCTTAAGTATTTCATATAGCTCAGTTGTGTTTAGTTCGTCAAAATACTTAATTTTTATATTCATTATAAGTTCTCCTTTTTGATTTCTCCAGCTCTAAGTAGCGCCATCTTTGTTAATAGTGGTCCTACTAGTTCATAGATAACTGTAGCTGAAAGTATTATGTCTCTGATTACTGCTCCGTGTGGTGCAGGTATAATTCTTTTTGCTATAAGTGAAAGACCTATGGCAACGCCGGCTTGTGGAACAAGACAAAAACCAAGGTTTCCTTGTACTGTTTTTGGTAATTTGCCGATCTTTGCGCCAATTCCTGCGCCTAAAGCTTTACCTATAACTCTAGCTATAACATAGGCTCCTCCTAAAAGGCCTACCTTTGTTAAGCTTGCTAAATCAAGGTCTGCGCCTGATAGTACGAAGAAGCATAGGAAGATGGCTGGCGTGATAACTTCAATTGCATTAAACACTTTAACTTCTTCTCTTGATGTGTTACAGATTGTTGTACCAAAGGCCATCATAGTAAGAAGGCTTGATAGGTCAAAACGTAGTGATATAGCTGCAAGTAAGAATATAACGCCAATAAAAGCAACTTGTATTTGTCCTTGATTTTTCATGAATCTCATGGACTTAACCATGATGATGCCTGCTACAACACCAAGTGCAAGTGCTGCCATTATTTGTATTATAGGTTTTCCAACCATGTTCATCATTGAAAAAGCTCCGCCTTGTATCATGTTTTGAGCAAGTGTTGAAGCAACACCGAATGCGATTATACAAACACCATCATCAAGTGCAACGACTGGTATAAGTGTTCTAACTAGTGGTCCTTCGGCCTTATATTGCTTGATAACCATAAGTGTTGCGGCTGGCGCTGTTGCGCATGCGATTGAGCCTATTGCAAGTGAGAATGGGAATGATTGTCCAAGTAAAAGCATAACTACTGTTACTAAGAAAAATGCAACTAATGCTTCTAGCACTGTTATTACAAAGATTGCTGTACCTACTTTTTTCAAATCGTCAAATTTTAGCTCAGCGCCTATAGAAAAGGCAATGAAAGCTAAAGCAACTTCACTGATTATATCGAAGCTCTTAACTGCTTCTTCTGGTATTAGCCCTAAAACTGATGGACCTATAAGTATACCTGCTATCAAATAGCCAGTAACTTCTGGAAATTTGAATAAGCCTAGTATTTTAGCTACAATAAAGCCTACTAGTAAAATTGTTCCAAGATGTAATAAAATTTCGAAATTCATACTATTTAGTCAATCCTTCCACGCTCTTTACATCAATAGTAAACATAATTCCTGTGTTTTCATTATTGATATTGCCCATAACGCTCTTAACAACTTCTTTGGCAACGACAAGTTTTTCATCGTCAAGCACCATAAGTAAAGTCTTGTTGAATGGTCTTTGACCGTTAAGTATTTGTCTAAGTCCTCCGAAAGCACCAATTTCTTTGTGCCAATCAGCTAGTGTTGAGGCCATACCTTGACTGTCAAGTATAGTTCCTCCTGTGATTGATTTTTTAGAAAGCTCAAGTAATAATTCATCAAGCTTATCCATTTCATTTAAAATAACAACTAATAAATTCATAATATCCCTCCAAATTTTAATTATATCACTAATATTTGTTTTATTCAAGTGTTTAAGTACTATTTATCAACATTTGATCCAGTAATCCAAAGCACAGAATTTTTTGGTCTTCCTAATTTTTCATAAGCTAATAAAGCTGATGCGCTTGATGCTTCGACAATTTTTTTGTCACTCTCTTCTATAGCTTCTTTTGCTCTCAGAATGCTCTCATCATTAAAAGTGAAAAATCCATCTACAAGTGTGTTTAGCATAGGAAAAACAAGTTTTGATGGCGCGCTGCACGCAAGTCCATCTGCAATGGTTTTCCCTCCAAGACCAATATCATTAACGGATGCTGCCTCTCCAATTGTGTAGCTATATAGCATACATGGGTACTCAGTCGGCTCAATAAAATAAATGCGGACATTTTCTCTAAAAAAGCTTCTCAAGGCAAAAGCAATGCCGCCAGGCGCGCCTCCTACGCCGCATGGCAAAAACACATGAAGGGGCTCGTCACTATTTATAATCATTCCGTTCGCTTCTACCTCTTCAGTAGTTTCAAAAATTGATGCAGCATAGCCCAGGAAAAGCTTTTCACTCATCTCATCATCAACGAAATAGCTCATAGGATTTTTCTTTGCACTTAACCTGCCCATCTTAACCGCGTAAGTATAATCATTGTCATACTCTATAACTTCAGCGCCTGCTTCCCTGAGTAATTTTTTCTTCCAATCTTTTGCGTCGCGGCTCATGTGAACTTTAGCTTTAAATCCAAAAGCCTTAGCGCAAAGCCCTATGGATAAGCCTAAATTTCCAGTTGAGCTTACTTCAATTGTATACTCACTCATAATTTTTCTTATATCATCAAGGCTTAGCTCATTAAATTTATCTAGCATATTATTTTTCTTAAGAACGTCCTCTACCTTACACATGACCTCATTGAAGCCGCCTCTTGCCTTGACACTGTGAGCAACTTTTAGCTCTGAATCAAGTTTTAAATAAAGCTCATCACCAAGCTTTGATTTTAATAAATCACTTTTATAATAGCAAGGACCATCTATCTCGTCAAAAGCTTCCATAAAGAGAGGCGCAAAACGCTCGAATCTTTTTTTCGCAAGAAATGCATCATATAAATTAAAACGCAGATTTATATCTTTATTTCTTTTTATGGGACAATATATTTCTTCTCTATTTTTAAGTTTATCAAGTATATCCACTTCTACCTCACTCCTTTTTTAGTCGAAAAAATAGACGACCTAAGTCGTCTATCTCTAGTTATTATCTACAACGTAATATTCTTTTGACCATTGTCTAACTGTTTTGTCTATGTCAATGGCATCGTAATATCTGTCCTTACCCATGTATGAGCCGTCAGCATACTTCATACCCCAAGAGTTAGGATCGTTTACTATATAATAAAGTCTTCCGTCAACAACTTTATATCCGTTAACAACGATGAAGTGACCGCCGCCGCCTGTATAATACTTGTTAAAATGCGAATTTGCATCTGGATTGTAACGAAGTGTTGATGAGTCAATACAGATTATGCAAATTTTACCTTCTCTAAGCGGTTTTAATAAGCTGTCTGGATTTTTGTAAAATTTCATTCTATGCTTAACGCCTGAATCTTTTAAAAAGTCACTAACATCGTTAGTAAACCACCAACCACCATCGTTGACACGAGTGTTTCTAGCAGTTTCAGCTGTTACAGCTTTGTCATATCCTTTTTGGAAATACAAGCTCATTACAGCACAGCTTGGTCCGCAGTTATTTTCAGAGTATTTACCAGTTTCTTTTTGGTCTATATACCAATCATAATCCTTTTGATTAAGAACTTCTAATTCATTATCGTCCTTTTCTGCAAAAACAAATTCGCCATTTTCTATCTTAAAGCTAAATGCCTCTGCTAATTTTTCTAGTGGATAAAGAACTGTATCATTAAGTTTTTTAGCTCCGCTTTCTAGATCGATAGTTTTGTCCTTATAATATATAGGAAATTTTACGTCTTCCATCTTATTATAAGTTTCGCTGTCAAGTCTAAATGCTTCTATAGGCTTTTCTGAGCTATATAACATACCATCGTCAAGATAATAATATCCATCTTCTGACTTTTTTGGCGTAGGAATGCCATCAATTACTTCATAAGTATTACCAATTCTATGTGTTGTTGGATTAAGTAATTCTAAAAATTGGTCAAAAATGACATATTCTTTGCCATCAATATCATAAGATGTTAATACACCGTTTGTTCCTGCTGTTGTGTAATGTTCTTTTATAGTAAATTTAGCAGCATCTTTTCCATTGCACGCAAATAAAAATAAGCTTGCTAGAATAAATAATGCTACAACGCTTAATATTTTCTTTTTCATAGTATCCTCCACTAGTTGATATCATATTTTTTAGCTTGCTCTGCAAGATTTTGAAAGAACTGGCTTCTTGGAGCCTCGCTTAAATTAATCTTAAGCCCTCTCTTTTTCATGGACTTAAGCTTATAAAGAAGAAGGTTCTCGTCAACCATGAGCCTTTGAGCAAGCTCCATATAGCTCATTCCTTCTTCCATAGTGTCTAAAAGTTCTTCCTCATCAATAAGTAGATGCGCCGCGAAAGTATTGGCCTGGGCTTCGATGATGGAAGACTCTTGAGTTAATCCAAAATCTGCAAGCTCTGCCTCACTTGCGTATTCTTTATGATAAAGAAAGTGTCCTAGCTCATGAGCTAGCACTTCCCTAATCACAATCTCATCCGCATGAGTGTTATATATCACATAACTAACGCCATCCAAAATTCTAAACATGCCTAAGAAGGCCGCACCTATGTGTATAGGTATGACCACAACACCAAGGTTTTCTAGTATTTCGTATGGATCGTTAGTCCCGTGTTCTTCAATTAAAGCGAGTGCATCATCTAAATATTTTTCACTCACTAATTTTGCTCTTTTTTATCTGTTCCTTGATATTTTGATTTATAATAAGCATCTGTGATGGCTTCAACTACAGCCTTTTTGTCTTCATCGCTAAGAGTGCCACCTGCAAATAGGCCCATCACACCATTAACAAGCATATCATAATTTCTATCTTCTACTGGAACTTTGTAGTCGTCATCATCAACTAATAAATATGATGCGTCCACTCTAAATAAGTTAGCCAATTGGTTATAAATATCTCTACTACGTGGTCTCATACCATCTACTTCGTATCTTGATATTGTCTTTAGTGATACGCCAAGTTTTTCAGCAAGGTCAGATTGAGTCATGCCTTCCATTGCTCTTAATCTTCTTAATTTTTTTGCAAAATTCATAAAATCACCTTTCCTATAATTTTATTTTGTCATTCAAGTACCTTTATTATATACTATGGACATATAAATGTCAAGACATTTTTATAAGTGCTTCCTTCGCAAGCGAATCGGCCATCTCGTTGAATTTATCACCTGTGTGGGCTTCAACCTTATGAAAATTAATAAAAATTTTCTCTTTTTTTTCATCAAAAAATTTTTTATATGCCTTTGTCTCATCTTTATTAGTCTTCCAATAGCCCATCGCCCAGCTACGAATGCCTTCATAATCATAAAAAATATTTATCTCTTTATAATTATTTTCAATCGCATAATTGATAGCCATCATCGAAGCTTTTATCTCGCCAGCCACATTTCGAATCGCTAAATGCTCTTTATCATCATAAGCCATTGATTCTTTGTGAATAATTTCTCCGTCCATTACAAAAACAGCTGCCGCAGAATATTTTTTTAAAATATTACTAAAACTTCCATCGACATAAGCGAGTAATTTGCCATCTAAGTCGTGATTTGCCTCAAAATCATCGCCCATCATGTAATTTTCTGCTTCTTCCATGCTTTTAAATGATTTATAAATTGCGTTCTTAAAGCCATGTACCTCTTCTTTTGCCTCATCCCATGTCTCGAAGATGCCTGTATTTCGGCCAGCTTTAACCGCATAATATTTCTTCGCCATTATAATCTTTCCGCCAAATATTTAGCAAAGTATGTTATGATTAAATTTGCTCCAGCTCTTTTGAATGAAAGCATTGTCTCCATAATGATATCTTCTTTAACAAGGCCGTTTTTAACAGCATCGTAGAGCATAGCGTACTCGCCACTAACTGAGTAAGCGATTATTGGTAAATTAGTTTCTTCACTAGCAAGTTTAATTATGTCTCCATAAGCCATAGCTGGCTTAACTATAAGCATGTCAGCGCCTTCGTCTACATCTGAAAGTATTTCTCTAAGAGCTTCTTTTTTATTTCTATAATCCATTTGATATTGTTTTCTGTCACCAAAACTTGGTGCGCTGCCAGCTGCGTCTCTAAAAGGACCATAGTAATTTGAAGCAAATTTTGATGCATAGCTCATTATTGATACGTTTATATATCCAGCCTCATCAAGTGCTTCTCTGATTTTTGCAACGCGTCCATCCATCATATCAGATGGAGCGACTATATCGACTCCTGCTTCTGCCATTGACACAGCAATTTTTTGTAAATAGGAAACGGTTTCGTCGTTGTCAACATAATCCCCGTGAAGTATGCCGCAGTGACCATGATCAGTGTATTCGCACATGCAAACGTCGCCTATAACTAGGAAATCTTTATCTATCTCTTTAATTTTTCTAATCGCTCTTTGAACGACGCCGTCTTTTGCATAAGCGCCTGAACCGCATGCGTCCTTATGATCTGGCACGCCAAATAAAATTACAGAGCGTATGCCCAAGTCCTTTAGCTCTTTGATGACTTCATCAAGTCTATCGACTGTGTATTGTTTTTGTCCTTTTAAACTTTTTATCTCTTCTACTTCATTTACTCCATCTTTTACAAAAATCGGATATATTAAATCTTCTTTTCTTAATGCTGTTTCGGCGAAAACTTCTCTAATATTGCTATTTAATCTAAGTCTTCTCATTCTATTCTTCATAATTAATCTCCTCTTTCACTAAATCTATCATTCCTTCTGAGTCATGTACCTTTGCTTCCTTATATACTTTATATCCCAAGGCCTCTATACTTTTTGTTGTATATGGTCCTATTGAATATATCCTTGCCTTCGACATTAGCTCTGGATAAAATTTATTAAAGCTAATGGCCTCTGATGACGAGAAGAAAAATATATCATATACCTTATCTTCTAAATACATCTTTTCATAAGCTTCATCGCTGTTTTTATATATTTCAAATGCATCCACATCATAATCACTAAGAGCAGCTCTGATATTGCCCTTTGCCTTATCTGAGTGAGGATAAAGTACTTTTGCGCCTTTTTCAAATTTTGATGTGATATTTTTAATCATTTCATCTGAAGTGTATTTTTCAGAAACGTAGTCAGCCTTAAAGCCATAAGTCTCAATGTCTTTCATAGTTTTTTGACCTATGGAAGCTATCTTAATATTATAAAATCTTCTAAAATCTACTCCAAGCTCAAGAGCTCTTTTGAAAAAGAATTCTACTGCGTTTCGGCTTGTTAATATCAAATATTTATAAGCTTCGATATTTTTTAGTGCCTTATCAAAAGTATCGTCATGTATTGGTGTGTACTTAATTGTCTCTAACTCTAAAAATTCTGCCTTATTATCTATAAGAAAATCTTTAAAATCTTGATTAAATTCTTTTTTTCTAAGTAAAATAAATGTTCTGTCCTTAAGTGGTCTATCTGCAAAAAAGTCTATATCATCAGCAAATTGAACAACGTCTCCAATAACAAAGACCGATGGATTTTTTATATCATTATTGCATTTGCATTCGTAAGCGTCCTTAAGTGTAGTAATAAAGCGCCTTTGATCGGATCTAGTCGCCTTATATATAAAAGCTGCCTTTGTATCTGGATTTTTGCCAGCCGCGATTAATTTATTAGCAATAGTCTCAATATTGCTCATAGCCATAAGAAAGATAAGTGTTCCTTCCATCTTAGCTAAGTTCTCCCAATCAAGCTTTGCTGGGCCATCCATAGTGTGACCAGTAAATACATGAAAGCTTCTTGAGACTTCTCTGTGAGTTGTTGGCACACCTCCATAAATAAGTCCGCCAATCGATGAAGAGATGCCAGGAACTATCTCTGAGTCTATTCCATGCTCTTTCAAGAAAAGTGCTTCTTCAGAGCCGCGTCCAAAAACAAGCGGATCGCCGCCTTTAAGTCTAAGAGTAATCTTTCCTTCTTCGCGAGCGCATTTAAGAAGCAAATTATTAATTTCTTCTTGCTTCCAAGAGGACTTCATCCCCTCTTTGCCCACATAAAATAATTTTGCGTTTGATTTTTTTTCATTAAGTAAATTATAATTGATGAGCCTGTCATAAATTATGTAGTCAGCCTTTTGTATAAGTCTCAGCCCCTTGACAGTAATTAGGCCCTCATCACCAGGGCCTGCTCCTACTAAATATACCTTAGACATCTATATCACCTTTAATACTCTCTGTGTATTTCTTTACATCTTTTAAATAATTTTCTTTATCCGTGTCAAAATTTATAAATCTATATCTTTTTAAATCATCCGATGCCATAAAAGCCTTTACATGTGCCTTATTATCATTTGAAAATACATGTATGCCTAATGGTTTGTTGCATGAAGCACCAGATTCGCTTAAAAATGCTCTTTCAATAGAAACTTCAAAATCAGTTTTTTCATCTCTTATCGATTTAAGCATCTGTTTAAGCTCATGGTTATTTTTATTTATTTCAAGAGCAATAACCCCTTGACAAGGCGATGGCAAAAATTCATCTTCCTCTAGGTCTATGATTCTTCCTTCAAGTCCACCAATTAAATCAAGTCTATCAATAGCCGCTCTTGATAATATAATCGCGTCAAAGCCCTCTGAGTCAAGCTTTGCTATCCTTGACTCAATATTGCCACGTATTTCGGCAATGCTATAATCTTTTTCATCCATAGCGAGTAAAAACTTCCTACGAAGCGAGCCAGTTGCGATTCTCATGCCATTTCTAAGCTCATTCTTGCCCTTATGCTTTTCATTTAGAACGATAATATCATTTCTTTTAGCTCTCTCTCCAAAATAAATTATTTCAAGACCTTCTTCAATCTCAGAAGTCATGTCCTTTAAGGAGTGAACGGCAATATCTATCCTTCCGTCTTTAAGAGCGTCCTCAATCGCTCTAACGAAGACACCTTTTCCGCCCATCTGACTGATTGACGTCTTCTTGTCGATATCGCCAAGCGTGTCTATGCCGACTACTTCGTAATCAATATCATAAAATTCTTTAAGTTTATTAAAAACAAGTTCAACTTGCTTCAAAGCAAGCCTACTCGTTCTCGTTCCCACTCTTATTTTCAAAGTCTTCAAACTCCTTTATGTAAGATAAAATCTCTTCCCTAGTAAAAGTTTTTATTTTTTTTATCTCATCTTGTTTTTTATAATAAACATAGTACGATCTAAGTCTAGCCGCTAAATCTAAATATTCATCGTCATAAGAGTCATACTTTTTTAAATCATCCATGATAGTTTTGTTTAAATCAGGAAGCCTTCCACTAGTTGATATAGACACGTCTATCCCACCAATCTTCTTCATGTTTATGGACATAAAATCGCTGTCAGAGCTTTTATCGCATCTATTATACAAAACTCCTAAAGCTTTTGCATCCATCTCAATCTGAGCATTGAGCTCTTCGTCATCACTTGCGATGAAGAGCAAAAAAGCTCCTTCTATGTATTCTTTTTTGTAACCATCCTTGATTAATTCAGCGCCTTGATCCATAAAGCCGTCAATAAAGTCTTTAGCAACGACTTTCACTTTAGCACCTTCATTTATAAGTGTTTTAAACTTTCTTAAAGCGACAGACCCGCCACCAATTATGGTAACAGGTCTATCCTTTATATTAAGAGCTATGCTTAGCATAAGCCTTTAACTCCTCTATCATTTGATCATTATTATCAAAGAAATCAACTCCCAATGCATTAGCCACTCTAACACATAGAGGAAGCTCTTGATTGGCGCGTTTAATGACATCTTCATCCTTGAAAATTTCATATTTGCTTCCTTCTTTGATAATCTTAGCATCCTTTACTACATAAATGTAATCTGCCATTTCATAGCAAAACTCCATATCGTGAGTAGATATTAAAAGTGAACTGTTTTTGGCGATGGAGCTGATAGTCTTTTTAAGTATACCGATAGAAACAGGGTCAAGACCAGCTGTTGGCTCGTCCATAAGGATGTATTGAGCGCCCAAAGCGATCGCTGAAGCGATGGCAACCCTCTTTTTTTGTCCATAACTTAAAAAGTGAACAGGCATCTCCTTTAGTTCGTATGCATTGGCACTTCTTAAAGCATTGTCAACCCTTTCCTTGACAGTTTCTTCGTCATAGCCAAGATTTCTAAGCGTAAAAGCAGTGTCATCAAAAACATTCGAGTAGAAAATCTGATTATCCGGGTCTTGAAAGACCATAGTCACGTTTTTTCTGTAATTCAAAAGACTTTTTTTATCATAGCGAAGTTCTTCACCATCGACAATTATATCCCCTTTGTCTCTTTTTAATAGACCAAGGATGTTTTTGAATAAAGTAGTCTTTCCCGCGCCGTTCTCACCAATTACCATGGTGATGGCACCATTATTAGTCGAAAGACTTATCCCATCCAAAACTTTTTTTCCACTCTCATAAGTATATTCTAAATTTTTAACTTCTAACATATAATCACCTAACCGGGAATTCTCCATTGTAAAGCTTGATATTTAGAGCATTTATCATCTCTTCATTTCTCTTTAATATTCCTAAAATCATATTCTCAACAAAAATTTTGATTGATTTAAACGATGTCTTCGTATTGATAAAACCAAATTTTATCTCAAGACAGTTTATATTTGTCTGAGCTTCTTCTATAATTATAAATATGAAGCGGTATATCAGCATAAACAGCTCAATAAACACATTTGGCAAGTGCAAGCTCTTAAAAACTCTGATAATATCGACCATAGGTGTCGTTACACTTAAAAAGATGACCGAAGAGGTCGCCGCAAGAGATCTTAAAAAAACATTTAGAAATAGCATCTCTTGCCCCTCAATCACTCCAAAGTATATACCAAAGATGTTTATGGAATAAACAAAATGATTTTCTTTAGAAAAACCAATTATCAAAAATATTGTTCCTAAAAATATGAAAATTATAGGAATTTTTATAAATGATATGACATTTCTCACTTTAAACTTTGCAAATGCGAGTTCCAGAATTATTATTAATATAAATATGGATAAATTTACGTAAATATTGTCAAGGCCAAGCGCTAAAACTAGCATAATTAATGTAAATAAAAATTTATATCCAGCTTTAACATGCCTTAAACCGTTCGTATACGCGAACTGATCAATGAGTAGCAATTTGTATTAGCTCCTTTATTTATCTTTTTCCTTCTTACTTGCAGCGCCCTTCCAGCTGCCAATGATGTAGCCAATAGCTCCAGCACCGATAGCAGCTTGAAGACCAAATAACAAGGATTCAACTTCGCCCGATGGTGGTTCCCAAAGGGATTCGAACCAAGGTTCATAATCAGGGTTTAAAGCTTCGATTTCTTCACTTGCAGCGTCATCAGATCCGCCGTATTCACCTTGAACGAAAACTAGTGGTAAAACTACTAGTAAAATCGCAAGTATAATTAAGATCAAGTTGGTTTTCTTATAATCTTTCATTTGTAAGTACCCCCTCACCTTTATATCTAACCATAAGGTTAACTATAACTACTGTTAATAAACCTTCAACTATAGCGATAGGGATTTGAGTAACAGCAAAGATTGATAAGAACTTTCCTAAAGCTGCGGCAAAGCCAACACCTTCGTGGTAAACAATAGCAAGTTGAGTAGCTGTAACAACATAAGTGAATAAGTCACCAAGTGTTGCTGCACAGAAAACTGCTAAACTTCTATTTTGTTTTTTCAATAAGTGATAGATGGCAAAAGCTACAAAAGGTCCAGCTATAGCCATAGAGAATGTATTAGCACCTAAAGTAGTTAAACCGCCGTGAGCTAATAACAAAGCTTGGAAAATTAAAACAATTAAACCTAAAACAGATGTTTGAAGTGGTCCAAATAGTATAGCACCTAGACCAGTACCTGTTGGATGTGAACAACTGCCTACTACTGAAGGGATCTTCATAGCAGATAAAACGAAGATAAATCCACCTGCAAGTGCAAGTAAAACCTTCTTTTCATTTGAATCAGAGTCTTTAGAAATTTTTCTAATACCAAGAATAATAAATGGTAGTGATATTAGTCCCCAGATTAAGCACCATTCTTTAGGAAGGTAACCTTCCATAATGTGCATTGCATAAGCGTCTGCGGATAATAAAATTAGTGAAAGACCCATGAGAATGAAATTTTTCTTTCTCATAAATTATTCCTCCTTTTATTTTCCTACGCAAAGACTCCTTTTAAAAATCAAATTGATTTAGAAAAGAACCTCTCTTTGCCGAAGGTATTTCTTGATAAAGTAAGGTTTTCCGGCTAGCGTTTTAAGCCCTTGTAAACGCCTTCCCATTATTAAACGAATAACAGTGACATAAGTGTTTACTCAGTGTGCGCCAACGGCAGCGGCGACTGCGTTTTTTAAACTTCCCTTAAACAGTATCAATATAATTATATCACTATGAATGGCAAAATGCAAGGTAATAAGCACATATAAAATAATCTAGGTAAGTGAAATTTTATAAATGATAATTATTTTAATGGCATAAAAAAAGAAGGGCTGCTTGCCCTCCCTTAATAAACTAATTAAATTCTTTTGTAATGGCTACACTGTGATAAAACTCACCGTGATCACTTACTGACCAAACGCCGACATAAGAAACTTTGGAAGCATTGTCTCTATATAATACTTGATATTCTGTATCGTCAAGGTCAGTCAATTTTAATTTAAAAATCTTTTTACTTACATTATTAGCATTAAAATTAAATTGTTTAATAAACTTAAGCTCTTCATTAATTTGATTTTTACAAGTTTCTTCATCTAAGCCATATTGATTACTTGATAAATTATATGCCTTATCATAAAACGCCCTATTATATAGAGCTTGCTCATCGCATGTAATGAAGTCATTGCTTATAGAAAGAGCTCTGTCAAAATAATTTCTCGCCTTTGCATCTAATTTTTTATATGAATCTTCTGTATAAGACATGCTAAGTTCAACATCTACGCCAAGATTGGTTCCAGCGTAAGTGTCGTCTCCATTTACAGGTAGCTCCCTATATAGTGACAATTCAAGACTAGCTCCTTGATCGTATATAAACTCATATCTTGTACGCTCATGTGAACCAGTGTTTTCTATACTCTTTTTGATTTCTTTGTAATTAGAAGCTAAATCAAAACCAAGCTTTTTAGAGTGCTCCCAAGCCTTACTGCTTAATCCATGGAAATAATTAGCATAGTCGCCAATCTTATCCCAGCCAAGTGCTAGCTGCATAGCCTCTTCACAAAGCTTAGCATCATCTTTAATAAGAGCTTCACGATATTTAATAATTCCAGCCAATTCATCTTCATCGCTAATCTTACTATCTTTACTATCTTTATTATCTTTACTATCTTTATTTTCTTTACTATCTTTATTTTCTTCCTTATTTTCTATTTCGCCATTACTATTTAAAATTATGGCTTCAGTTTTAGCATCATAGTCGACGCCAAGCCCTATTAAAGAAGCTAGGTCCCTAAGCTGAATGTAGTTATACCTATTAATAACAGCTGTTTTAAGTTCTTTTTCTTCGCCATTAACAAGGAATTTCTTTAACTCTACAAATGCTTTTGCCTTTGCATTTTTAATAGCTACTAAATCTCCTTCCAATTTAGTGTAGTTATTATCAAGATATATCATTACGAGCTCTTTCTCTTTGTCGTATCCTACATTGAATTGACAATTTTTTCCACTTAACAGAGCCGCTACATCTCTTAGTTTTAGGTAGTTATAACGTTCTACAGTATATGAGCCCACCATAACCTCCTCACCATCAAGAATAATCTTTTTAGTATTTTTAGTCGCATCAACCGTCCTAGGCTTAGCCAATGCGCTTGGCACGAATGTTATTAGCATAAGCATTGTTAATAGTAATGAAATTTTCTTCTTCATAATAAGTCCTCCTTAAATAATTCTTTATTAAATTGTAAATCAAAGCACTAAACAATTCAAGTTCTTAAAATTAATCAAAGTAAAAACAACTATAAAATATTGAATTGAAATTGTTTTTATTATTCAAACTAATCTTTTGGTGATATCGTCACTACACAAGCTGTACCGTCATCATAACAGTGAGCAGCTATTATAACTTTATTAGCTTTCATAAGCATAATGGCTTTATGAGGTTCATCTGACATAAATCCATCCACAGCATTGTAACCTATCTGTTCATCAGATAGTCTTTGTCTATTATGGTCATCACGCATTGACAAATATATTATAGACTTATCATAGCTAGAATAAATATGCCCTCTTTTTCCAAACTGCACGTCTCTTGCTACAATAATTTCTGCTGAATCATCCGCTTTATTTTGTTTTGATGTATCAAGCCACAGTTCATTTAGCCCATTTTGTCGTCTTACTTCGTTAAGTCTCTTTAAAGCTCCATCAATTATTCCTTGTGTTGCCTTATAGCCAGTTCTTTTTAATGTTCCTACCCACTTTTCGCCTTTTACGGCTTCTTTTATAACTCTACTAGAAACAAGCTTTCTTTCTCCAAGATTACCAGTCTCTGGATTGATTTCATACTCATATGTCGCATCATGTATACCATCTTTCCCCTCATTACCTTCAGGTATAATAACATTATCTTCAAAAGCAAATTCATCTTCTAATATTTCATAATCACACTTTAGTGTTTCTCTTAATGTTTCACAATTACCAACAGCTATCTTTCCTCTAAGCGCTTTATTATTACCACTTGGTATCCACGTTTTCATGCCGTTATCAAGTAAAATTGATTGAACCTCTCCCTCTTGAGCTTCAGATAAAACCTTTTTCTCTCCTAATCTTAGATTTTTATCGCCAACATACTCATATACTTTTTGAGAGGTTTTAGTTTCACCTAATCTAATATTTAATTTAATTCTCTCTTCATTTTCTGCTGGCATATTTATTGATTTAATTAAGGTTTTCTTATAAGAAGATAATTCTTTGCCTGTTTCTATATCTACTGCCACATCGTATAATCCACCTATTTCACCATCTCTAGCTTCTTTTATAATAAATGTTCCATCAGATAATTGCTTCTTTCCTCTAGTAAGAGATTTAAAAGACGAAATTATTCTTTCATAATCGCTGAATGATTTAATATTTAATAGATCTTCATTACTTACAAAGTTTTTAATTATCGGTTCTGAAGGTTTAATTGCTCTAGTTTCTTCTTTTCTAATATACTTAACTTGACCTCTTGGTTTTTGTCCCAAGGCAGCATTGTTTTGTATATTTTTATTGTCATTGTAATTATTATTAGAAGTATAATTATCATTGTCCGGTCTATAATCGTTAATCACTCTATATTCATTGTCTGATCTATAATCTGTATTAGACCTATAATCATAATATTCAAAATTTGAATTATTACCTGTATTATTATCAAAATTCCAATTGTTTAAAGCATTTGATTCTTTATCACCTGTTGTCAAAACAATAGCGTCATTATTGTCTGCTATATCATATCCAAGCGAGCTATTAAGTAAAACTGTCTTAGTTTCATGATCAAAATCAACGCCAAAGCCAACTATGCTTCCTAAGTCTCTCAATCTAACGTAATTATTGCCACGAATCAATGCCGCTTTTATTTGTCTTTTTGTTCCATTAACTAAGATTGAGTAATCGCGCAATAAAACTTTTGATTTGCATTCTTTTACCATTTGCAAATCTCCGTTTAGCATTTTATAAGGCTTGGAAAGTTCTAATATAACTAATTCGTTTTTCTTGTCATATCCAACATTAAAATTTGATTCCCTTCCACTCAATAGTGCTGCTATATCGCGTAATTTTATGTAGTTATTGCCTTGTATCAAATATGCACCAAGATTTACATCAGTTTCATCAAGTTCAATTTTTTGTGAAGATACATATGCTCTTGCTCTATTCGACTCTGCAAAAGAATTTGGTGTAAACGATAGCAAAATTAATACAACTAATAATAATGAAATTTTCTTCTTCATAAAAAATCCTCCTTTATTTTTATTGCTTTATTTTATTATACACCCCCCCCCCATAAAAATACACGTCTTTTTATGTTTTTTTATTTTACTAAATTATTAGTTACATTATGTCATTATTGGTAAAAGCATAAACAAATACGCAAAAAAATCTGCCACCAAATAGTGACAGATAATATATCTATTGAACTTTTTCTTTTGCGTGCTCCAAGCCTTGTTTATACAGCATCAAAACGTGCTCGTCATCAAGTGAGTATATCAGCGCCTTGCCATCTCTTTCATATTTAACTAGGCCAAGGTTTCTTAATATTCTTAAGTGGTGACTAACAAGTGGCTGTGTCATGTTTAGCGCGTATGAAAGGTCTGTAACGCACATCTCGCTTAGGCTTAGCGCATGTATGATTTGTATTCTTGAAGGCTCGCTAAGCGCTTTCATGATATCTGCAAGTCTTTCAACTATCTTATAATCGATGGTATCATTTTTAATCGCGTCTAATTCTTCTTGAGTTAATTCTTTATTTTCCATATATTCCCTCCAAGTCTTTCGTTATATTTACAAAGTCATCGAAGCTTAGCTCCTCTGCCCTTGCATTTTCACCTTTGCCAATGGCCTTAAGTGCATCCACTGTATCTTTTTTATCTATACCCACTTCGCTATTAAATAAAGCATTCGCAAGTGTTTTTCTTCTCTTCATAAAAGAAGCTCTAATTATCTTTAAGAATAGCTCTTCATTTGCTAAATCTTTTTTCTTCTTTTTTATATATAATACTGCTGAATCAACTTTTGGCTTTGGATAAAAGCAGTCCTTTGACACATTAAACGCAATGCGCGCATCGCCATAAGCCCTTGTAAAAACTGATATGCTGCCGTAGTCTTTTGATTTTTCATCGGCGACTATCCTTTGAGCGACTTCTTTTTGCACCATAACTGTGATTGAATCAATTTCTAGCTTTGATTCAAGCAAAAATGTTAGTATGGGTGTCGTCACATAATACGGAAGATTTGCGCACACTTTAAACGCTCCGCCTGTCAAGTCCTTGATCTCGTCCTCGCTCGCGTCCATAAAATCTTTATAAATTACATGGGCATTGTCATGCGGGCCGAGTGTCTCCTTGTGTATTTCTCTAAGTGATTCATCAAGTTCAAAGGCTATAACTTTTTTCGCGTGCTTTGCAAGCTCTTCGGTCAAAGTACCTATGCCAGGGCCAATCTCCATCACAGTAGTATCTTTTGTAATTCCGCTCTCTTCAGCTATCTTTCTAATGATATTTCCATCGATCAAAAAGTTTTGTCCAAGCGCTTTTTTAAATTCAAAACCGAAGCTCTCTTGCAGCTCTTTGAGTCTTGCTATGCTATATAAACCTTTTTCAGTCAATTTTTTTCATAGCCTCCTCGAAATCTTCTCTCGAAATTTGATAATAGTTTAGTGCGTCGAGCATCTTTTTCGCGTTTGAATTAGAAATTTTTAGTAGGCTCGCAAGTTTTTCGCGTCTCTCGCTTGAACCGCTTGCTCCTAAAAGACCTGTCTCATACAAATCTTTCGTTGTGTATAAAACTTTTCTCTCCTCTGTTGAGGCTCTTGCATTCATCAAGGCATCGATGATTGCTTCCTTTGAAGCATTTTCAACACCTATATCATCTTTCTTAATTGCATCTGACTGCTTTAGATAAGCATTTTTGCAGCCCTTAACATTTTCATTTATAGTGCGTCTAATCATCTTGCCGGCGTAATCAGGGTCAGTAAATACAATTACTCCCCTAGTTTTAACAGCTTTTTTTAGCTCATCGAAGAGCGTCTTCTTTATTTTATAGCCATGTGTCGCGACTATATCGGCATCTATAGCATTTTTTATCTGAGCGATGTCGTCCATGCCCTCGACAACTATGAGTTCTTTAATCATTTTCTACTCCAAAAAATTCAAATGCGTTCTTCTTTGTCGCTTCTAAGACTTCATCTGTGCTAATATTTTTGATCTCGGCAAGTTTTTCTGCGACCAAGACTACTTTTCTCGGGTCATTTCTCTTGCCTCTAAAAGGTACTGGCGTCATATATGGTGAGTCTGTCTCTATAAGGAGGTCTTTCAAATCGACTTCCCTTGCGACGTCAACCGTGTTCTTTGCATTTTTAAAAGTTAGTGCTCCTCCTAAAGCTAGTTTGTAGCCTAATTTTAAAAATTTTCTCGCCATCTCTATGGACCCTGTATAGCAGTGGATCAGAACCTTCATATCTTGAGCGTATTTTTCAAGTATTTCATAAGTTTCTTCCATCGCTTCACGAGTGTGAATAACGATAGGCACATCCATTTCCCTAGCTAAATCTATCTGATCAATAAAAACTTTTCTTTGCACATCTCTTGGCGAAAAATCATAGTGATAATCAAGACCAATCTCGCCTATCGCCATAACCTTGTCCTTTTTTAATAGCTCTTTAAGTGCCTCACGCGTTTCGGCTGTGTAATCCTTTGCCTCATGCGGATGCACGCCTACAACTGCGTAGACGTGATCATATTTTTTGGCAAGTTCATAGCTCGAGTAGCTCGTTTTAAGGTCAGATGCTATATTGAAAAAATAATTTCCGCCCGATAAGATATCGGCTATGACCTGGTCTCTGTCCTCATCAAAGGCCTCATCGTCAAGATGAGCGTGTGAATCAACGAATATCATTACGCAATCACTGAGCCCGATGGCATATCTTCAAGCGATGTAACTAGTGATAAGTCATCACCGTTTTCACAAGCAAGTATCATGCCTTGAGACTCAACGCCTCTAATCTTTCTAGGCTTTAAGTTGCATACAACAACAACCTTCTTACCTATGATGTCTTCTGGCTTGTACCATTTTTTAATGCCGCTAACAATAGTTCTTGTCTCGTCACCAATCTTGATAGTGTTAATCAAAAGCTTGTCAGCTTCAGGATGTTCTTTTGAATCAATTACTTCGCCTAGTCTTAGATCAAGCTTTGCAAAATCATCATATTCTATAGCTGGCTTAGCATCAGCATCCTCTGCCTTTGCCTTGCCATCTTTTTCTTCTCTAGATTTAATTAAATTTTCGTTCTCTGTAAGTAGTCTCTCTACTTCTTTATCAACGTCAAGTCTTGGGAATAGTGTATCTATCTTCTTTACAGTATATTTGTCAACTAAACCAAATTCGTCGCACTCTTCATATTTCATTTCTTCACTTAAGCCAAGTGCTTCTCTGATCTTCTTAGCAGTATCAGGGATGAATGGGCTAAGTAGTACAGATGATATTCTTAATGCTTCAAGTAAATTATATATGATAGTTTCAAGTCTTTCCTTGTGTTCATCATCATTTAAAGTCCATGGGCATGTTTCGTCGATGTATTTATTGGACCTTCTGATTAGCTTAAATACTTCATCAATGGCTACCGATAGGTTAAGGTGCTCCATCTTTTCATCAAGAACAGCTTTTCTTGTTAGAGCCACGTCTATTAAATCCTTATCAATTGCATCATCAGAATTCTTTTTATTAACAGTTCCGCCAAAGTATTTTTCAGCCATGGCAATAGTTCTTGAAACCAAGTTACCAAGGTCATTTGCAAGGTCAGAGTTAACTCTTTCCATAAACTTTTTGCTTTGGAAATTACCATCGCTGCCAAAATTAAACTCTCTCATAACGTAATACTTAAGCGCATCTCTGCCATATAGCTTAACTATTGGCTCAGGATAAATGACATTGCCTTTGCTCTTACTCATCTTGTCACTTTCAAAAAGTATCCAGCCATGAGCAAAGACTTTCTTAGGTAGTGGAAGGTCTAGAGCCATAAGTAGTGCTGGCCATATGATTACGTGGAAACGCAAAATATCCTTACCAACCAAGTGAATATCAGCTGGCCAAAGCTTTTTGAACTTTTCATCGTCTTGTAAATATCCTGCTGCGTCAATGTATGATGACAAAGCGTCTATCCATACGTAAACAACATGCTTTGGATCGAACGGCACTTGAACGCCCCAGTCAAATGAAGTTCTTGAAACGCATAAGTCTTGAAGTCCTTCTTTAAAGAAATTATTGATCATCTCAGTCTTTTTAGACTCTGGTTCAATAAATTCTGGGTGCTCTTCATAATATTTTAAAAGTCTGTCCTTATAATTACTTAGTCTGAAGAAATACGCTTCTTCATGAGCTGGATGCACTTCTCTACCGCAGTCAGGGCACTTGCCATCAACAAGTTGAGACTCAGTCCAGAACGACTCACATGGAGTGCAGTAAAGACCTTCATACTCGCCCTTGTAGATGTCGCCTTGCTCATAAAGCCTTGTAAATATCTTCTTAACCATCTCATCGTGAGATTTATCTGAAGTTCTGATATACTTATCATATCTTATGTCAAGTAAATCCCATAGCTTATATATTTCTTTATTAATATTAGTAACAAATTCTAGTGGAGTAACGCCAGCCTTTTCAGCGTTCTTTTGAATCTTTTCGCCGTGTTCGTCGGAGCCTGTAACAAAATATACATCCATGCCTTGAAGTTCTTTGTACCTCTTAAGCATGTCCGCAACTATAGTCGTATACGTATTTCCTATGTGTAAGTAACCACTTGGATAATAAATTGGTGTACTTAAATAATATTTTTCCATTCTTTCAACTCCTTTTCCCTTAATTATAGCATAAAGAGACAAAAAAATCAAAGACCATTTATATATAGTCTTTGATTAATTTAATTTATTACTTATAAAATTTTGCTTGCGCTTGATACATTTCTTTGTAGTAAGAAGATGTATTCATTAACTCATCATGTGTACCAATGCTATCCAGTCTGCCATCTTTAAAAACTACAATCTTATCAACGCTTTTGCAAATACCAAGCCTATGCGTAACGATGATGGATGTCCTTCCCTTTGATATGTCTAAAAACTTCTTTAATATCTCGCTCTCTTGCATTGGATCAAGAGCCGATGTTGCTTCATCAAGTATAATTAGCTTTGAATCCTTATACATGGACCTCGCTATATCAAGCCTTTGCCTTTCGCCTCCTGATAACTCTACTCCATTAAAGTCCTTGCCAAGCCTTGTATCAAGTGAGTGCTCTTTATATAATTTGTCTAAGCCCACGTAATCAAGTAGCGACTTTAGCTTTGCCTCGTCATAAATTTCTTGCGATGCGATATGCTCAGCTATACTAAGATTAGTCTCTGTCCTTTCTTGAGGAACTATTGTGTAATCATCAAAACTTAGTCCTCGTCCCTTAATATTTACTCCGCCAAAAGATATTTCTCCCATAACGTCGTAAACACCTGTCAAAGCCTTTGTAAATGTTGTTTTGCCCGAGCCATTGTAGCCAACTATTGCCACACTCTCGCCCTCATCTATACTTAGGCTTATGTCATGAAGACCATTGTCAGTTTTTGAATAAGTGAATGAAGCATCTTTTACACTAACTTTGCCAAAATTTACATCAAAAGCTTTTTTCTCTTCACTGCTGTCCATAAAATTAAAGTAATCATTTGCGAAGGAAATATTTCTTGGCAAATTGCCGACAGTCATTATCATATCCTTACTTGAGTTTTGCATGTCTTGGTAAGCCATAAGTGCAGCACCCATCATACCGATGAGTATCTTGCCATCAAAGGCAAGTTTTATCGTTATGACTATGGCGATGGAGAATGCTATGACGCTTAGTATGTCGCAGAAAAGTAGTGACTTAGCATCTTTTAATCTCTCATCAAAATATTTTTTGCTCGTATCTTTAAATACGCTTTTATATTTACTTAAGAAAAACTCCGAGCTATTATATGATTTTATCTCTCTATTTGTCTTAGTATCCGTAAATATGCTATAAAAATAATTTAGTTTTCTCTCGTCAAAAGCTTCTATGCTCTTTAAATCATAAAAGGCTTTGCCACGTATAAGCCTTGTGATTAAGTACGGCACTACTGTTAATGCCGCTAGAGCAACTAAGTAGGGGCTGTAAGTCCAAAGTGTTATAAGTATCAAGATGACTTCAAGTCCTTGACCTAGTGCCATGGCAAGTAACCTAACTGAATTGCTTAGCCTTTCGTCATCAACTGCACTCGCCGCCCTTTCTTCTATAGTTAAAAAATCTCTATCCTCAAAATTAATTAAGTCTACCCTTGATAATTTTGCTGCCATCTCTCTATTTAAGTAGCTGCCTGTCTTTTCGAATAAATATCCATTCATCGCTATCGCATATAAGTACTCAAGTAGCCTTTCAAGAAAAATTATTATTAAAAGCATGACTCCATATTTTATAAAAGCATCTATATCATTAGCATTTTTAATGTATTCATAACCGCTTTGTATGATATGCATCGAGGCATATAGCTTTGCTGCGACAAAGAAGCCTGAAATTATATGGTAGATGAAGACATATATGCTCGCGATTGGTGTTACGCTAAAAACTTTTTTAATTACCTTAGTCATTTTTTGCCTCCTTATACCAAGCCGCTTGCTCAGTGAACATCTTCGCATATTTGCCGCCCTTTTCCATAAGCGTTTCATGCGTGCCTCGTTCAATAAGTCTTCCCTTGTCAATTACTAAAACCTCATCTGCAAGCTTAGATAAGACAAGTCTGTGAGTTATAATTATTGCGCCGCGCATCTTAAGCACTTTGATTATGTCCTCATACATTTTTGCTTCCATCATCGGATCCATGGATGCCGTTGGCTCATCAAAGATCAGAAAATCAGAAGACTTTGAGATGGCCCTAGCAATTGCAAGCCTTTGGCTCTCGCCACCAGATAAATATACGCCGTCGTCTTCAAGTTTACCTAAATTAGTTTTTTCATCATATTTATCAAGCTCCATTAAACTTAAATCGCCTGAAATATCCTTATTATCGCCAAGCAAAATATTATCCTTTATGCTAAGTTCATAGTTTTGAAAGTCTTGATAAACTATTGCTAAGCTATCTGCCAATTCTTTTTTCGATAAATAATATGGCTCAGCACCATTGATCTTGACAGTCCCGCTACTTGGCTTGTAAAGTCCAGCTATCAGCTTGATTATAGTTGACTTACCAGCTCCGTTTTCACCAACTATGGCAGTAACCTTGTTTTTGTCAATAGCTAGAGATAAATCATCTAAAACGATATTTTCGCTTTGTGGATATTTAAAACTTAATTTATCAAAAATAATTTTGTCGCCGCTCTTAATTTGTGATTTGATTTCTTTTTCATCATAATCAAGAATATATAAAAGAGTTTCTGCGATGTAGCCAGAATTAGCTACACTAGAAGCTTCATAAACAAAGTCCTCAGCCATATCCAAGGTAGTCGACGCAGATGTGATAACAGCTGTAAGTGAACCGACAGTAATTGTTCTTTGAATTAGTTTTAATATTACAAAAAGTATTGCAAGTCCCATCCATATTATATTTATAAACGAACTAAGCAATAGATACTTTTGACTTGCAATAGTAGTCTTAAGCCTTTCATCAAAAACGGCCTCGGAATATTTTTTAAATTTCTTAAGAAACAAATTTTTCATTTGAAAGACTTTTATCTCGTATATGGCGTTCTTATCCTTAAGTATTCTTAAGATATTTTCCATTTCACGCTCATTATGCGAAGTATTTTCAAACATCTTATTCATATTATTAACTGCCTTGAAGCTGAAGAATACATCAAGTGCAGCACTTATGATATATGCAATGCCAAGATAAATAGAGATTGTAAAGAACACAAAGGCAATACCCACTACCTTAACCACAATAGCTGCTATGGCTATGGATGAGTTGAATAATTCGATGACTGCCATGTGCGGACGATCTTTTACTTTGTTTAGCTTGTCTTGAAAACCAGACTTTTCAATCTCTTCCAAAGATATTTTATCTAGTTTATTCATTACAGCCGTGTTTAGATTGAGTTCAAGCTTTTGCTCAAGCTTTATGTCTAAAATATTTCGAATGAACTTAGATACTTCTCCCCAAGCAAATAAAAGTATCAAAAGAATGACTGGAAATAAATTACGTTCTCCATGTACATAATTAAGAATCGAGTCGACAGCCATCGCCGTAGCGTAAATTATCGCTGGACTAACAAGAGCTGTGATTAAAGATTCAATTAAAATGAATATGTATGTGGAACCTGCATGCTTACGTACAAGTTTATACGTGTTAAAAATTGCTTTCATAGCCTCGCCTCCGTGTATACTATGAATAATAAAATACCCCCCCCCCTCAAACGAAGGAGAAAGAAACTTGAGGGAGGGTTAATATAATAAACTACTCATTGCATCAATCGTATCACTTTGTAAGCTAATTGTCAAGTCATTTAGCTAAAGTTATAGTGTTTTTTTACAAATAAATGGATGCCATTATTAAATAGCATCCATAAGCATAATTATTAAATTAATTAAGCGGCTTTATCGCAAGTATTTTGCCACGCTTGATAAATTCATCAAGGCCTTCGTGGCCCCACTTATTTAGATACTCCTCTGTCAAGTCCTCTTCTACTATGGTAAATGGCATGAAGCCGACCTTTTCTAAAATTTTCTTCAGATCCTCTGAAGTGATGGATCCACCTACTCATGTCGCGTGAAAAATGGGATCGGCTAGGATATCATCAGGAAGCTTTTTTATCTGAATTATATCACTTATAGAAACGCGTCCTCCTGGCTTAAGCACACGAAATATCTCTCTATATACCTTTTCCTTATCTTCAAGTAGATTGATAACACAATTTGATATAACGACGTCAAAGGTATTGTCAGGCAAGTTGATATTGTCAATATCAGAGACTAAAAAGTCGGCATTGTCAAAACCTCTTTTGTCACGAATGAAATTTGCACGCTCAATCATCTCTGGAAGTCTGTCTATGCCCACAGCCTTGCCTGTGCCGTGCATCTCACGAGCCGCCTTAAACACGTCTACCCCTTTGCCGCAACCAAGGTCAAGTAGCCACTCGCCATCTTTAAGCTTAGCATTTTGAATGGGATTGCCGCAGCCAAGACCCAAGTCGCCGCCAAGCTCAATGTCCTCGTCAGTGTAGCCGAGTGAATAGGCGACCGCCCTTTGCTTCTCTTCGTCCGAAACCTGATTGTCCTCGGCTATCTTTTTATAAAATTCATCAACATATTGTTTTGTATCTATCTTTTTCATATCATCACCATAGTATATATACCCAGAACATATTTAAAATATTCTATATGTTATATTATTTCTTAATATTTATAAATTGTTCTTATGCAATCTCATGTGCTCTTCACTGCTCAAAAAATTATTGTGACCTTGTTTGTCTTCATTCAAAAAGTGTTTGTGCTCGTGCTCATGTGTCAAGACATGTGTATGCGTATAACCATCATGTGTGTGAGTGATAGTATGTGTATGCAAGTGCGTATGCTTAATTAAGCAAGTGTCAACAACTACAAAAACTGTTCCCACTATCATCAAGATAAGCCCAACAAAATATGAAGCACTTAAAGCTTCACCATTGACCAGAAAACACAAAAACGTTCCAATAAATGGGGCGATTGCGTAATAAGCACTAGTCTTAGCTGCGCCTAAATCTCTTTGACTGCGCACGTACAAGAATATACTTAGCCCATAAGCCACATAGCCAAGCAAAAGCGCATAAAAAGTGTAGCGAATCTCAGGAAATTTCTCTCCTATGATTATGGATATGATTAAGGAAGCAATTCCTGAACAAAGTCCTTTTATGGTCACGATTTGATAAGAGGATTTGTTTGAAATTTTTCGCGTGCAGTTATTTTCAAGACCCCAAGACATGGTTGCCAGTATTACAAATAGCGATCCATATGAAAATCTAAAAGATTCTTGACCCTCAAATGAAAGTATAATGCTTGAAAGCGTGATAAATACTATGGCAATCCATAAATTTTTCGACACATCTTCTTTAAAAATCACTAGAGCGATAATGCTTGTTGCAACTATCTCGAAGTTTCCTAAAAGTGATGCGTTTGCCGATGAACCTATTGATATACCTATCATTAAAAATATGGGTGCAATCACATCTAAGACCACCATCAGTATAGTATATGTCAAATCATTTTTTGTCAGCCTCATGTCCTTAACCTCGTTTTTGTATTTAAATAAATACATGATACCAACGCCAATGCCCGCTCCAAGATAAAGGAAGGACGCCATGAATGTCGGTGAGATATTTTTTAATAAAACTTTTGAAAATGGTGTATTAAGTGCATAAAAGACGGCTGCTAATATCGCGCAAATTATTGCAGTGATTTTATTATTTTTATTCATCTAAATCTACTCCTATGTTTTTTATACTTATATTATATCACAAATATATAAATAAAAATGGGGAGCATTTGCATCAAATTTTTAATGCATTTGCTCCCCACGAATTTTTTATTTTGTTTTATTTATTAAAATAGTTTATTTATTCCGAACTAATTTTGCACTTCGATTACTGCTATTCATCTACCTCAATCCAATTTTGCAGAGCAAAGAAGAACCTGACCCATTTACAAAGCTTCGCTTTTAATGAACCTTGGTGCTTCGCACTTGAGCTGAATTGGACGATGTGGACTGACGAAGCAAACGGAGCGTACTAAACGTACGTGAGTATTGCTGAGGAGGGAACGAGTTCAAGGGCTCGTTTGAATGCGAAATTTATTCTAACTTTTTCCATGACTTCTCTTTCATAAACTCACTTATTATGCTAAGATCTTCTCCCTCATAATAATCTACGAGAAGCTTTTTAAACTCTTCTACTTCATTCTCTGGTATTACCAAGAAGCCTCCTGCGTGACCTATTAAAAAGTGATTGGCAAAAATTATTGCACTCCTTTTGTTGCCATCAAGAAATATTTGTTTCTTCATTGTATATAGACATAGTTTTATAGCTATGTCTATGGCTGGAGCATCTTCTGAAGTGATGCTATTTATATCATCTTTAACATCTGCTCCCATAGGTATTGGCGGTAAATAGCTTGATCCGCCTATCTCAACTGGCAATGATCTCATGCGTCCACCATCTATATAGAAGCCTTCATTAACTAAGTTTGCTATCTGTGAAAGCAAATAGTAATCGCTTTTGCAAGTGATGACGTCATTGTCAAGTATAAATTCCCAGGCGTGCTTTAAGTTCAAAATCTTTTGTACGTCACTTGCTTTAACGCCGCTGACCTTGCCATTGTCAATAATTTCTTCGGTTTGAGGAAATGTTGTTCCAACGCCTTCGAGAACTGCTTGATCATATATATTTGTCTTCATATTAGCTCGAGCAAAATCAATATTCATCAGAACATCGCTTGATAAACTAGTTTCTTCATAGCCAAGGCTAGCAAGCTCCTTATCTAGTGCACGTAATTCTTTTTTTATCTCACGTGCTTCTCTTGCATTGCTAAGCAAAATATTATAAAGTTCGTCGCTATATACACCAACGTAAGATGACTTTTGTTTGCCAAGCTCTCTTTTTCTTACATAAAGATATTTATTATCTCCACGAGTCTTTACCTCTGGCGTTCCATCGTAAGGAAGAAGCTTTAGCCTTGCGTTAAGGTCTGCTCGTCTCCTAATGAGCTCTTGAATATCTTCGTATTTTGGACTCATAATGCACCTCCTATCTCTTTTAATAATTATATCACTATTTTTATCAATAAGCAAGAAAAATGGGGAGCATTTGCATCTAATTTTTAATGCATTTGCTCCCCATGAATTTTTTATTTTGTTTTATTTATTAAAATAGTTTATTTACTCCGAACTAATTTTGCACTTCGATTAGTGCTAATCGTCTAGCTCGAGTAAATTTTAAACTTCGATTAGCGCTAACAGTCTACTCCGAGTAAATTCTGTAGGAAAAATCGATGGATAAGACGAAGTTTAGACTGAGACCTGACGCAGTCGTACTGTAGTACGTCGAGGAAGGTAATCAGTCGTAACGAGTTTTAGCCGCGATTTTTATAAGAATTTTTTAGTCTTCTTCGAAATCTCCTTTTTCTTGGATTAGCTCCCTCGCTGCAATTCCCGGTTTAGTTAGTTGGAATGGGTTGAAGATTTCATCTATTTCTTTTTGATCAAGTATATTGTCTCTTAGTATAATTGAAGTAACTGATTCGCCTGTTTTAAGTGCTTCTTTAGCGATGGCTGCTGATTTTTTGTAGCCGATGTGTGGTACAAGTGCTGTTACCATACCTACTGAGTTATCAAGTAGTGCTTTGCATCTTTCTTTGTCAGCTTTGATGCCTTCAACGCAGTTCACTCTAAGTGTTTCGCAAGCATTGCCAAGTGTTTCAATTGATTCGAAAAGCTTGTAGAACATAACTGGTTCGAATGCGTTTAGCTCAAGTTGACCTGCTTCTGCCGCCATAGTGATGCACATGTCATTACCTATGATTGAGAAAGCAACTTGGCTAGCTACTTCTGGAATAACTGGGTTAACCTTTCCTGGCATGATGGATGAGCCGTTTTGTCTAGCTGGTAAAATTATTTCTCCAAAACCAGTTCTTGGGCCTGAGCTCATAAGTCTTAGGTCGTTACTCATCTTTGATAATGTTATTGCGCAAGTCTTGATTGTTGCTGATAGGAAAGCCACTCCGTCAAGATTTTGTGTGCCGTCAATCATGTCATCTGCTTGTTTAAGTGAAAGTCCTGTCACTCTCGCAAGTGTTTCAGTAATATTGACATAGTAGTTAACATCAACGTTTATGCCTGTACCGATGGCTGTTGATCCCATGTTTATAACTTTTAGAACGTCTCTTGCCTTTTTAATTCTTCTAATGTCACGGCGAAGAGCGCTTTGATATGCGTGGAATTCTTGTCCAAGTCTGATAGGTACTGCGTCTTGTAATTGTGTTCTGCCCATCTTGATAACGTCGTCAAACTCGATTGATTTCTTTTCAAGAGCATTGATTAAATCCATTAATTGGTCTATAGTCTTGTTAACAAGCTTAACAGCAGCTATCTTTCCAGCTGTTGGATAAACGTCGTTAGTTGATTGGCACATGTTAACGTCGTCATTTGGATGAACGTGGTCATATGTACCTAGGTCTCCGCCCATAAGCTCATTAGCAAGGTTAGCGATAACTTCGTTAGCGTTCATGTTAGCTGTAGTTCCAGCTCCGCCTTGAATTGCATCGCAAATAAATTGGTCGTGATATTTTCCTTCGATAATCATATCACAAGCCTTGGCAATGGCTTCTTCTTTTTCTTTTGACATAAGGCGTGATTGTTGGTTAGTGATTGCGCAAGCCTTTTTAATTTCTGCTAGAGCAACTATCATCTCTGGATGAATGTGTCTACCAGTTATATGAAAGTTTTCTTTACCTCTTAGACTTTGAACGCCATAATAAGCGTCTACTGGTACTTCCTTCTCACCAATAGAGTCTGCTTCTATTCTTTTTTTGATTTCTTCCATGACTTACCTCCCGAATTTTAATTACATCATCATTTTAACACATAATCGAAAAGCTTGCAAGCGCTTAAGTCTAGGATTATAGACTAAATTTTTTAATTCATTAAAGTATTTGCAAGCTAAGCCAAAATATAATTCATTGTGACTTGAATCACAGTCTTTAAATTGATAAATATGAAAGAAATATTTTAATATTTTCAAAAATATTTTATAAAATTTTCTTAATAAGTATATTCATGTGAAAATATTTTTACTTGAATAAATTTTTCGTCATATAAAAACCTCTTCGACTAGCAAAGAGGTTTGTGATTTTTAATTCTTATTTATTGAAAATTTATAAATTGGAAGATTGTATAATTAAGTTAGCCACCAAATAAAAAAAATCATGTGTACATATGGTATAGTATTAGTAACAAACAAAAAAACAACTATACGGAGGTA